>OLNY01002266.1_pt1 | contig 13644 bp, 10 predicted proteins | sample 1671981 | NCBI WGS metagenome assembly OLNY01 (sample SAMEA3136632, study PRJEB25190) | human gut metagenome | biome: human gut; feature: human-associated habitat; material: faeces | place: Austria | collected 2013 | reverse complement strand
ACACTGTTTCTGTGCCGGGCAGGAATGACACATACGCGAGCGTTTGTCACTGTCATAAAACAATTCTTCAATCGGTTCCATTCCCTCATGTTTTCTGCGATGACCACGGATAGCCCGAAGAATCTGTTGCTGTTCCTCTTCTGTAAACTGTGCATCTTCAGGTAATGTTGTTAAAATCTCTTTTGCAATCTTTTCACCTGCTACTTCATGTGGAATTGTCCATTTATATTGAAATGATTTTCCAATGTCATGAAGTACTGCTGCCGTATAGATCACATCTTTCTCAAACCCAAGGTTCTCTTCCAGATTTTTAATATATGCGATCCTTGCTACATCCAGAAGATGTGTCATCTGATGACAGCAAAAGATACGCTCCTTCTCTAACCGCTTGATTCTTCCATAATAATCCTGATAGATCCAGTGATGGACCACTTCATTTAACCGATACATATTTTCCTGTTTCAAGTCTGTTCACTTCTTTTCCTTTACGTATTCTTTATCTTCCAAGCATACGGAAGAATCTTTCTTCTAATGTCGGGTCTGTCTCAAACACACCTCTCCGTGCCAACGTAACTGTCTGGCTTCCCGGTTTCTTGATTCCGCGCATTGTCATACACATATGCTCTGCTTCCACCATAACGAGAGCTCCCTTCGGCTGCATATACTCCATCAATGCGTCTGCAATCTGTCCTGTCAGCTGCTCCTGGAGCTGAAGTCTTCTTGCAAATACTTCTACCGTACGCGCCAGCTTACTCAGTCCTACCACCTTACCATCCGGAATATAGGCAATATGGGCTTTTCCATAAAAAGGCAGTAAATGATGCTCACAGGTTGAATAGAATGTAATATCTTTCTCTATCACCATCTCACTGCTTTCTACCGTAAATGTCTTCATAAGATGAACTCCCGCATCTTCTTCCATTCCACCATATATCTCTTCATACATTCTGGCGATCCTGTCAGGTGTATCTATAAGACCTTCGCGGTTCACATCTTCACCGATTCCTTCCAACAAAAGACGGACTGCCTGTTCTACTTTTTCATGATCTATCATTTTATATTTCTCTCCTATATCTCACTGCCGGTTATTCAACACGATCCGCTGAACCTCTCCAAGATAAGACAGGGATCCGCATGCAAGAATCACAGTTTTCTGCGCAGTATCCTTGCCTTGGGTCATTGCCTCTTTACTTGCATCCTCTACAGCTGTTTCGATGGTCTGTTCAGCTTTCACTTTCTGACAATGTTTCTTCACTACTTCTGCCAGCTTTTCTGCCGGAAGCGTCCTCTCCTTATTTGGAAGACTAACAGTATATATACTTTCTGCCAACGGGCAAAGAATAGATGTGATTTTCTCATATTCTTTATCTTTAAAGACTCCCATGATAAAGATTTTCTTATAATCCGAAAAATAACGTTCTACCGTCACTTTCAGCTTTAATGCTGCGTCTTCATTATGCGCTCCGTCTACGAAAAATAACGGGGACTCTGACAGGCAGGTAAACCGTCCTGTCCATCTCGTCTTTGAAAGCCCCTCTCGCACCTGCGCTTCTGTAATCCGATACCCCAGTCTGTTCAGACAGCGGATAACTTCGAGCGCTGTTGCAAGATTCTCTCTCTGGCACTGGCCTGCAAGCGAACTATGCATCTTTTCATATTCTTTATAAGAAAATGTAATTCCGTGGTAGGAATCTTCAAAAATCATCATCTGTTCCGGCTGCGCTTCTGTGAAAGGACAGCCTTTTTCTTCTGCAGTTTTTTTCAGAATCTCCCGGACATTTTCTTTCTGCTTTGCAGATACTACTGCACATCCCGGCTTAATGATTCCAGCCTTGTTCTGCGCAATCTCTTCCAACGAATCTCCGATCACACCAAGATGATCCACACTGATCGTTGCAAATGCTGCACACACCGGTGCTCCGATGATGTTCGTCGCATCCAGAATTCCTCCAAGACCGGACTCCAGTACGACCAGATCACATTTTTTCTTCTTAAAATACAGAAAAGCTATTGCCGTTTCTGCTTCAAAGACTGTCGGAGATTCCTCTCCGGCCGCCTCCATCCGGGCAATAGCTTCTTTTACATTCTCTGTCAATTCTGCAAATTCATCTTCCGGAATCCATGTTCCGTCAATCTGAATCCGCTCCAGATAAGAGATTACTGTCGGTGAGACATAGCGCCCGGTTCTGTATCCTGCCTCACTTAATATTGTTGAAGTGTATGCAAGCACAGATCCCTTGCCATTCGTTCCTGCAATGTGTATAAACTTTAAGTCATCCTGTGGATTCCCAAGCTCACGCAACAGACCTCGAATCGTATCTAAGCCAAGTACACTTCCGTATTTCGACATCTCGTCCAAATATACCCTTGCTTCTTTATAGGTCACGTTTTGTTCCCTCTCTATTCTTTTTTCTAATCAAACAGTCTTATAATACCACTATTCTATCTTTCTAACAAGTTCTAACAAAGTTTTTTTGCATCTGTTTTACATCTGATATAATAAAGCATTGCAAATACATGCGGCAATATTGCTTCCGCCTTTTCTTCCCCGTGCCACGATCGACGGTGTATCTTCCAGACTTAAGATCAGTTCCTTTGACTGCACGACATTTACAAACCCTACCGGAACTGCAATGATTAATTCCGGATTAATCTTTCCTTCTTTGATCAACTCATAAAGCCGTACTAAAGCTGTCGGTGCATTTCCAACTGCAAAGATAGCCTCTCTTCCCAGTGCAGCTGCCTTATCCATACTTGCTACCGCTCTTGTTGTGCCATTCTTTTTCGCCATCTCTGCCACATCTTCATCCGACATAAAACAAAGCACTTCACTGCCATACTCTGCCAGACGTTTCTTATTAATTCCTGCTTTTCCCATCTGTGTATCTGTAATAATCGGCACACCTCTGCGGATAGCATCCTTTGCTTTCTCCACAACACCTTCTGTAAAAACAAGACTGTCCGCATACTCAAAATCAGCGCTTGTGTGAATACAGCGTTTCACAATCAGTTCTGTCTCCGGACAGAGAATCTTTCCCATCTCTTTTAATTCTTCTGTTATAATCTCAAAACTTCTCTTCTCTATTTCAGAAGGAAGTACCTGTTCTATCTCTGAAAGCATCCCTAATTTCCTTTCACTTTATTCTCTGCGGAATTCCACACACAACACGTTCTACACAATCTGCCTGTTCTGCAAGTTCCGTCATGACACGCCCGTGAAATTCCCTGTATTCTCTTTCAAAATCATCAACGGGCACAAGGCCATATCCGATTTCGTCACTAATTAGTAATTGTAGATTTTCATTCTTCTCTAGCGTCGTCAGCAACGCTTCCTTTGTTCTTCCTTCCAAAAGCCAGCGTCTTGTAAATGAATGGAATTTATTGATTGCCACACAATTTTCAATCTCATCCAGCGGACAATTGAATCCGTCTGTCAGCCCAAGTTCTGGATAAATTTTCGTTGCATATTGTGTTTTTCCCTGAAATGCACCACCTATAATTATATGAACTCTATTTTCTTTCTGACACATCACCGACTCTCCTGATTTGTTACTGTCCACGCCCGGTTTTTCTGTTCTATTGACCATCGTATCCGTTTCCTTTTTCTGCTGTGCAATTCCATAAATGACTTCTGTCACCTGATCTGCCATCGCTGCAATTTCACAGTTAATCCTGCCAAGAATCCTTTTGTATTCTTTCATCTCCGGCGAATCCGGAACCGATTCAGAAAACACTTCATTTGTCACGATCACCAGATTCGAACACTGTTGATTCAATTCTCGGATCCCTTCCAGAATGGCTTGATCCGCATAACATCCTGCACCGGATTCCATATACATTTCATTTGCCACGAGATTCGACATACATTCGAGAAGCACATCTGAGCCTTGTAATGATCCCTCTTCCAAATGTAGCTTAAGTCCTGTATACCACTCTAATGTCTCAAACCCTTTTCCTTTACGAAGAATACGGTGTCTTTCAATCTTCTTTTCTGTCTCTTCCCCATAAGGATACATGGTTGCAATATAAAAGAGAGGCTTCGGATCCTGCCTGTTCCATTCACAGATCCGGCTTTCCGCATAAGCTGATTTTCCGCTTCCGCTGCCTCCTGTTACTAACTCAAGCATTCTCCTTCACCTCTCCCTGAATTTATCAATTCAACCTGATCATAAACAAAGTATAGCATATAACAAACTTACTGTGGGATTAAATTTCTTATAGTTCTATCACATCCAGATCATCCGGCACAAACAGATTTCCGTCATAATAAGCTTTGCCTTCTTCCAGATACAACTCCTGTCTGTGTTCAATATTCTTATCTTCTGTATGATACAGAATCAGATTCTCCACATTCAGGTCTGCTGCCATCTCACATGCATCTTTTACTGTGGAGTGATGCTTCTCATATGGCTTGAACTCATCCGCCTGTCCGTAGAGACAGAATGCCTCATGCAAGAGCCATGTACTGTTCTCAGCATACTTCTGCTCTAATTCATTGTACGGCTCATCTCCGCAACAGGTCAGTTTCTCATCCTCATCTAACCGCATACAAAATCCAAACTGTTTTGCCTTTGTAGAATGAATATCGAAAAATGTTACTTTCTTTCCAATAATCTCACGTTCTTCTCCATCTTCTACTACGACCATGTGAAGACGATCATCTATATATTTCATCTCCTTCGCCGAAAGAACTTCACCTGCCATCTCTTTCAGAATACGGATTACTTCTTCGTGTCCGTAAATTGTAGCTTCTCCTTCGTATTTTCCTCTATTCATATTCTGAAGAATCATACGCATCATCCAGATAATTCCAAGAAGATGGTCGATATGCTTGTGTGTCACAAAAATATCTCTCATATCCATCCAGTTAAGTCCTGCTGCTTTTAACTGATGAAGAATCGTATTTCCGCCACCACCGTCTACCATAAAATGACGGTCGTCATCACTGATAACAAAACATGTGTTATAGCACTCCGTAACGGTTGCATTTCCTGTTCCAAGTATTGTAAGCTTCACTTTTTTCTCCTTTTTGTCTGACCTGACAGTTATTTTCCAAATCCAAATTCTTCATAATCTTCCGGCAGGAATCTATGGTAAATGATATGGCATCCTTCATCTTTAAAGCAATACCGGTAAGTATCCTCCGGATCATTTTCAAAGCAGATCATATAATCAAATTCATCGCTGTGCATCTCTTCGATCGTAATCTGATCCGAATGCTGACGGAACAGTTCAAAGATATCTTCCATCTTGCAGCCATGATGAGAGATCAACCCGATCAGGTCTTTGATGAATTCATTCTCTTTCATATTATTGTGTACATATTCTGCACCTTCCTCCGGAATATGAAAACAGAACCGCTCCCCCTTATTTGTCACTTCAACACTTCCAAGCTTCCCTTCTTCATACTCAGAAAACCGGCTCAATTTTTCCTGCATTCCTGTCTCATCCACATCTAACTGAAAGAAATGATTCAGAGAACTCAGCGGATAATACAGACGAATCTTCTCCTTACGGTAGCCCAGCTTCGCCTGTTCTTCCTTTATTACATCTATAATATTTTTCTCAAGTCTTGCAAAATCCATGATTTTATAATCCTTTTCATCTGAAATATATTTGGCTTCAAACAGTTTCTATTCTTTTTCTTCCGGTCTTTTATTATAGAAGAACATCCATGCCGCCATCGCGAGAATGATCACATATCCAAGCACACTGTACTTGTCCGGAACCTGTCCAAAAAGAAAGTATCCGAGAATCGTAGAGAAAATAATCTGTGAATAATCATAGATCGATATCTCTTTCGCAGGTGCATGATAATATGCTGCGGTAATTCCAAATTGTCCTCCTGCTGCCGCAAGCCCGGCACCAAGCAGTGCCAGCATCTGCGTTCCTGTCATAGGATGATAGTTAAACAGCAGATACGGAAGTGTCACGATACAGGAAAACCCTGAGAAAAACAGAACAACAGAGCTTCCTTTCTGACCTCTCTGACCAAGAATCCTTACCATTGCATACGCAATACCGGCACCGATTCCTCCGCATAGACCGATCACTGACGGAAAGAGTTCCATATTTGTAAAGGTTGGCTTAATGATAAACAGACTTCCGATAAATGCAACAAAAATTGCAATTGCCTGCGCCGGTTTTAATTTCTCTTTCAACAGAAGAAACGAAAATAAAATAACAAAAAACGGAGACATTTTGTTCAGCATAGATGCATCTGAAAGTACCAGATGATCTACTGCATAAAAATTACAAAGGATTCCCAGCGTGCCAAATGTTGCACGCAAAACCATATAACCTAAGTTTCCCTTCTTGATTTCAAATCCGTCACCACTTCGCACAATCATTATAAGTGCAACAAAGAATGCAACCAGATTTCGGAAAAAGCTTTTCTGTATGGACGGCACATCTCCCGCAAGCCTGACACAGGCACCCATTAACGCAAATGAAAATGCCGACAATATAATAAAGCAAATTCCTTTATTTCTGGAACTCATGATTTCTAACCCCTTTTCTCTTATTACAAAACTACAATTTCAAACAAATTTCATCTCCTATTAGTATAATTTTCGTCTTACAAACTGTCAATCCAAAATATTGTAACTGTTCAGAGCCAAGCAAAATTTCAAAAAAAGGTATAAAATGCTTGCATTTTTTAGACTGTTTTTGAAATTTTATTTGGCGGATACGCCAACCTCCAAAATGCGTAGTATTTTGGAGGTTAGCTCTGAACAGTTACAAATTATTTACAGAACAATATCATCCATCTTCTCAAATCCATTCATGGAATAAGATTCTATCATATTTCCGCTTACAAGATAGAATACGTCACCAATATACAGTCCTCTGCTACCTTCATATCCGCTCAGCTGTCTGCTCATCACTTCTTTGAATCCTTCTGCCTCATCATACGTATACAACTGATAAGTCACTCCATCATGATAGGTAACAAACCCGAACAGATTCTTCTGAACATCTACAAACACGCCTTTATAATTGTATCCTACATCTGTGCCATAGCTTTCTTCAATTGTATACTTATTTTCCTCTGTTACATTGGATGGATCTGTAACATTAAACATCGAAAGTTTCACACCTTCTGTTGTAAATCCATCTTCACTTACATCCATCCCTATGCCAAGCAGTTTTCCGTCTCCATATGGATGCAGATATTCGGAAAATCCAGGAATCTTAAGCTCTCCAAGAATCTTCGGATTCTCCGGGTCTGAAAGATCTACCGAGAACAATGGATCCACCTGACGGTAAGTAACGAAATATCCTGTATCTCCCATAAATCTTGCGGAATAGATTGTTTCATCCTTTGCCAGATTGTGAATAGAGCCAATGATCTCCAGTTTGTCATTCAGTACATAAAGTGAATTTGTACCAGGTACCGCATCCTTTACATTTTCTGCCACAGCCTTCTCAGTCACCTTACTTGCATCTGATTTATCCTTTGTTCCGTTCTTATCAGCTGTCTCATCTGCAGTCTCATTCAATGGCATAATATCATCATTTGAATAAATTTCATCAATTGTTGTAACTAATCTAAGGTTTCCTTCATACTCGTCAATGCTGAAAGAATCGTTCAGCATTCCCTTGATCTTCGTCTGCGCAACACCAGCAAGCTTTCCGTCTGTATAAGAAATCTTGCGGATCAGCGTTCTGCTCACATCTGAATCTTCATAATAATTACTTGTAATATAAATATTATTTTCGCTTACATAGCACACATCTGAATAACCAAAGACTGCCTTACTGTCTGTTTTTTCTGATGGATTATCTAATGAAAATGCTGTAATGATCGTATATTCATTTCCTTCTGCTTCCTGTGGCATATAAATATTTTCTGCTTCAATAGATTTTCCCTGCACTTCCGGAATATACCACAGATCTCTTGCTGTAACATTGTCTTCGTAAGGATGGAACTGACTAAGCACATAGACATATCCATCCACAATCCTGGATGTATTATATCCTCCGCTCTGTTCCATGTTACCGATCTCTTTCGGATTGGATGGATCACTGATGTCATATACCTGGACATACGTATTGTTCTCATAATATCCATCATAAGCTTCTGAATCCTCTGAATTTCCCACCTGTCTTCCTAATGTTCCAAACAGAACTAATTTATCATCCTGTACATAAATGTCTTCTACATAGCGTTCTGCATCCTGTTCGATCGAGGCCAGCTTTTCCATGGACCCATTGTCAATAGCTGTGATTGTCACAACACTCCGACACAGTGTATAAATGTTTTTTCCATCGGTTTTGACAATATCGGCTTCCCCCACGCCATTCTCACGGACATTCGTGTCCGAATAAGCTCCGGTATCACTAACATTACTGCTTTCTGCTGTTGCTGCGTCTGCCGAAGACGCACTTTCATACAGTCCGATAGCCATACTGTTGTTATCCCGTGCCATCTGCTTATTATATTCTTTGATACATTTTTCAATTTCTTTATAATCTTTCGCTGTTGTAAGTGTCTGGGTTGTCTCTGTCTGATCTGCTGCTGATGCAATTGTTGCTGCATCTAATGTTGTGTTGTTTCCTTTGTTGATCTGCTTGATTCCAACTGTCGCTCCAACTATCACACAGACACATGCCGCCGCTGCGATCGGCACGATACGTTTCCAGCTCTTCTTTTTGGCTTTTGATCCCTGCTGCTTTTCTTCCTGTCTTGCCTGAAGCATTTTCTGAATTGCCTCCGGTTCCAGTGAGTCCGGAAGGATCACATCATCTGCCATCTGTCTCAAATTCTGCTCTAAACGCTTTTCATCCTCAATCTTCTTGTTGTTCTTTTCTCTATTTTCTTCCATCTTTTCCGCCTCCTTCTTCTATTCTTTTTTCAAACCCATCTCTTATAAGATCATCCTGTACGATCATCCTGCTTCCAACATCTTACGCATCTTCCCAAGTGCCCTGCTTTTCTTTGATCGAACCGTTGCAGCATTCATCTCAAGCATCTGCGCGATTTCTTCACTTCCATATCCAGCGAACACAGAATACGAAAGTATCATACGCTCTTCCTCCTCAAGTCTTGCAAATGCTTCCTTCACATCAAAATGCTGCTCATAGTCCGGTTCGTGTCCAGCCTCTGGTGTCTCTTCCTCTGACACATGATTTCCACGCTTTCCCAACATTTTTCTGCATTGATTTCCTAAAATTGTAAAGATCCAGCTTTTAAAACTACTCTCATTCTTGAGCTTCGCAATATTTTCAAATGCAGATATAACGGTCTCACTTACCGCGTCTTCTGCATCTTCTGTATGCTTCATCATATATAATGCGAATTTATACATTTCCTTGCAAACGCCGGCATATAACAGGGAAAATGCTTTCGTATCTCCATTTTTCGCCTTTCGAACCAATTCCTCTTTGAATTGTATTTCCCTTGAATTTTCTTTATCCTTCATTCGTTCCCTCCTCTCGAATCATCTTTTTCATTTGAAGATTCTTATAACCATTTTTATGAATCACCTGTATTGGTTCATGAAGTCTATGAATAGTTTCACATTATCTTTATTATAGGTTATATACACTAGAGTCTACAAATAAAAAAACTGTTGCAGATGAAAACTAAGAATTTCTTAATAAAAAGACAGCGAGATACAGGTCTTTTCCATATCTCGCTGTCTTTGGATGATTATTCACTCCTAAAGTGTTAACATATTTTTACTTCATTAATAAGGCTTTTCCTATTAATTCTGCACACTTTTTCAGTTCTGCTTCTGTATGGCTGGACATAAGCGCGACTCTAAGCCTTGCTGCTCCTTTAGCAACAGTTGGATAACGTATCGCTGATATAAAATATCCATTCTCATGAAGATAGTTGGAAACTGTCAGTGCATTTTCCTCATCACCAATAATAATAGGAATTATGGCAGTTTCAGATTTTACATTGATACCATATTTCCCAAGTTGTGTACAAAAATATTTTACATTGTACTGCAATTTTGTTACTCTTGAGATTTCCTTTTCAAGAACTTCGATTCCAGCCAGATTCGCAGCCATGGTTACTGGCGAAAGTGAAGTAGAAAATATGAATCCTCTTGCCACATTTCTCAGATAGTTTATCAGTCTTGTCTCTCCGGCCACATAACCACCTTCGCCACCTATCGACTTACTAAATGTTCCCATTAAAATATCTACCTGTCTTTTTTCCTGCCAGTATTCCCGGATTCCATGACCGGTTTTGCCGATCACTCCTGTGGAATGTGCTTCATCTACCATGGAAAACAATTGATTCTCTTCACAGATATCAAGAAATTCCGGAAGCTTTAATATATCTCCATCCATAGAAAAAACTGCATCACTGACAACAATGCCTGTCTCACATGGATTCTCCTGTATTTTTTTTCGCAGATCATCCATATCATTATGAGCATATGTTACAATTTTGGCTTTTGAAAGACGGCATCCATCAATAATACTTGCATGATTTAATTCATCACTAAAAACAGTATCTCCTTTTTTCACCATTGCGGATATTGTTGCTACATTTGCAACATATCCTGTGTTAAACACGATCGCTGCTTCTGTTTCCTTGTAGGAAGCAATCTTATTCTCCAGTGCATTATGTATCACTGTATTTCCGGTTGTAAGTCTGGAGCCACCGGAGCCAAATCCATACATAGCTGTCGATTCTACGACTGCTGATTTTATGGAAGGATGACTGGCAATATCCAGGTAGTTATTGGATGCCATTAATACATAATCTTTTCCATCTATAGTTACATGTGAACTCTGTGCTGATTCTATTGTCTTCATTGTGCGAAAAAGATGGTTTTCTTTTAAAGATACCAGTGCTTTATCAATTTTATCCCACTTCTGTGGTCTTTTCATATCTGATTTTTTGCAAATCTTTTTGGGTACATTTCTGACGATCACATGCTGATTCTGAAGAAAATCAATTGCTTTTTGTTCTTCTGCATCTGTTCCTCGAAACAGAAATATTCTTCCTCCTTTTTCGCTCCCCATTCTCTTCATCTTCGTGATTCTTCTATAACCGATTTCTTTTGAGCTCACATAACCGGTCACGTACTCGGGATCATCTGAAATACATATCTCACCAATAATACCAGGACAATTTGCCACTTTTGTCGCAAGTACAATTGCTTCTTCATAATGATTCTTCTCGTTTCCGATTCTGTCCCCTTTCATTCTCTCCTGATCCATATTGGTAGCACGAATCCCACGTTTTTTATCCGGTTCTAAACGAATGAGCCTGTCAACATCAAGAAGCATAGCTCCTCTCATGGCATAAGTTTCATCTAAGAATTGCATGACATCTTGCGGATTGTCTATTCCAGTTTCTTTTAAATATTTTTTTATCTCTTCCTGCCCTTTTTCCCATGTTTCGACCTCAATTGTCTCTACTGAAAGTGCATCAAGATAAATAATGTTCTCCTTGCAGACTTTATTTATCTTCAAGTTCAACGCATCTGCTTCACCCTTGGAATGATGCATTCCTCTCTCTATCAGCGCATTGGCAAATATATCAACATCCGGTGCCTCAACGATTTTCTCTGCTCCGGATATGTGTACATCCATACCGTTTTCCTTTTTGCTTGCACGCATCTTAATACTGTACAATTCCTCCGCACTCATAGATTAAATTCCTTTCTGTTCAGTGAACCAGTCTTTCATGACATCAACAATCTGCCTGATCTCATTATCCTGTATGATATACGGAAACATGGCATACATAATATCGAGAAATGGTCTTGAAAATACTCCTCGTTGATATGCATACTCCTGAAATCCGATAAGACATGATGGGTCATGTACCTGGAAACAAAGACAACCACCCATATATCTGATTTCTTTGATGAGCGGATGAGTGAATCCGGAGACCAGATTTCTAACCATATCCTCTATATGCTTGATTTTTTCCATATAGTTTTCACGCTCAAATATTTCTATAGATTTTAATGCTGCACTGCATGCGACCGGATTTCCCATAAATGTAGGACCATGCATAAGTGCATCTGTATCCTTATCAGAATAGAATCCATTATATATTTTATGATTTGCTACTGTCACTGCATGTCCTATATACCCGGCAGTCAATGCTTTTCCAAGCACGATAATATCCGGAAGTACAAGATCAGACACAAAACGATTTCCAGTACGTCCGAAACCAGTTGCAACTTCATCAAATATAAAAACAACATCATATTCATTGCAAAGTTCTCTTGCCCTTCTCAGGAAATCAATACTATACATTTTCATCCCGCCGGCTCCCTGAAGAAGTGGCTCTACAATAAATGCATAAAACTCATTTCCGTGTGTCCGAAATACTTTTTCCAATGCATCCATTTCCGTTGGAATGTGAATTACATCCTTCTTATCATCTTCTGATAATATAAAATGATAATCCTCATCATCTCCGGCCTTCATACACATAAATGTATCTCCATGATACGAGCTGGTAAGCGAAAGGAGTTTTTTTCTTCCGCTGCCACGATTAATATTAAATTGCAATGCCATTTTCAAGGCAACCTCTACAGCAACCGAACCCGAATCTGAAAAAAAACAGTAATCAAGATCTCCCGGGAGAAAATCTTTTAGTTTTTCTGATAATTTCAAGACTGGTTCATGAGTAAGCCCACCCAGCATGACATGACTGAATTGATCAATCTGATTCTTCATTGCTTCGTTAATTTCTTTATTTTTATAGCCATGTATCATACACCACCAGGAAGATACGGAATCTATCATTTTATTATCCTGCGTATACAAATAAACTCCTTCTGCATCTACAATTTTATATGGTGTCTTCATTTTCTTCATCTGTACATATGGATACCAGATCATAAGTTTATCTCCTAAAATTATTCTTATTTTTGCTTTCCTCATTCCGTTATATTGTTATCTGTATAATGAAATTAATTCTGCTATATCAATATTCAAGTCCACGTCTCCCATGGAAACTTTCGCCAGAGTCGGAAGTCCCGTCATATATTCGCACATGCGTATATTATCTTCATGCATGATATTATCCGCTATATAATGATTAAAAATCATTCCTTTTATATTCATATTTCTGTTTTTCATATATTCATAAGTTAGTACAACACTATTGATTGTTCCAAGTCCTGCATCTGCAACCAGAATGCAGTCAAGTTCCATCTCATCTATTATATCTGTCAACCCAATACGTGCCTCATCAAAACAGATCGGACATAAAATACCGCCACTTCCCTCAACTGTTATATAGTCGTATTTCTCTTTTACTTTTCTATAATTATCCAAAACAACTGCCATCTCAACATGATTTCCTTCCAGACGTGAAGCCAGATGCGGAGAATAAGCATGCTCATAGACATACGGGCACATTTCCTCTACTGACTGGGAGATTCCTGATACATTCTTAACCCACAAAGCGTCACCAGGAATCAGCGTTCCATCTTCCTCTCTTTCATTTCCACTCATAGCAGCTTTAAAATAGCCTGGAGTCATCCCGTTCTCTTTTATCTTTTTTATAATCAATCCTGTAACGTATGTTTTACCAACATCCGTACCTGTACCGGTTACAAATATCCCTTTTCCCATTGCATTCTCCTTTTTTCTTGCATACTTTAGGCAAAGTATATACTTACTCGCAACTAATTGTCAACCTTTTTTATTTAA
>OLNY01002246.1_pt1 | contig 13701 bp, 10 predicted proteins | sample 1671981 | NCBI WGS metagenome assembly OLNY01 (sample SAMEA3136632, study PRJEB25190) | human gut metagenome | biome: human gut; feature: human-associated habitat; material: faeces | place: Austria | collected 2013 | reverse complement strand
TGCTCTTCCGATCTAAATATTTGCTTTTATAATTATTTATATGTTAAATATTTTGATTATCAAAATTTATCATGAACAAAATATATTACATTCAAATAAAAAAGTCAACTATATTTTTTATAGTCATAACTTTCAAAGAATATAAAAATATTGAAAACACTAATTTTGAAAAACTTATGTTTTTTTAAAAAACATTATAATTTACCTATTAAAAATATTTTTCTTTATTTAGATAATTTTTTATAGTATAATGAGCTCAATCTTAGTAAACCTTTTATATCCTATAGGGAGGAAACTTATGAAACCATTAATAATTGGAGATTTAATTATAAAAACACCTGTAATTCAAGGTGGAATGGGAATTGGAATATCCAGAGAAAATCTTGCATCAGCTGTTAGTAATGCTGGAGGACTTGGAGTAATTTCAGGTATAAATATAGGATATGATGAAGAAGGATTTAATAAAGATCCACTTTCTACAAATCTAAAATCATTAAAAAAACATATACAAAAAGCAAAAGAATTATCAAATAACAAACCTTTAGGTATAAATCTTATGGTCGCTATGAATTTTTATGAAGAACATGTAAAAACTGCTATCGAAGCCGGAATTGATATTATAATATCAGGTGCTGGACTTCCTATAAAATTACCGAAATTTATAGGAAATTCAAACGTTAAAATTGCACCAATAGTATCTTCTGCTAAGGCATGCAAATTATTACTTAAAATGTGGGATAAAAAATATAATAAAACCGCCGATATGATAGTAGTTGAAGGACCAAAAGCTGGTGGTCATCTAGGATTTCATAGAGATGATTTAGAAGATATAGATTCTATAGATTATGATGGAGAATTTATAAAAATATTAGAAATCACAAAAGAATACGGCCAAAAATACGACAAAGAAATACCAGTAATAGCCGCTGGTGGTATTTCAACAAGCTCTGATGTGAAAAAATATATAAATATGGGAGCTGCAGGAGTCCAAGTTGGAACTTTATTTGTAGCAACAGAAGAATGCGATTCAAATATCAACTTCAAAAATGCATATATCAAATGTAAAAAAGAAGATATAAAAATCGTTAAAAGTCCAGTTGGTCTTCCCGGAAGAGCTATTTACAATAAATTTTTAGAAAAACTTGAATCAAATAAACCTAAAATAAAAAAATGCTATAACTGTATGGAAACATGTAATCCTTCATCTACACCTTACTGTATATCCCAAGCACTTATAAATGCGGTAAATGGTGATATAGATAATGCCCTTTTATTTTGTGGTGCTGAGGCTTATAAAATAAATAAAATTAAAACTGTAAAAAAAGTTATAGATGAATTAATATCAGAAATTTAATAACTTAAAAGGGCAATGCTAATTAATAGCACTGCCCTTTTTGAATAATTATTTAATTTATATTAATCTTACCCAATACCGCCTAATAATATTCCGACTACAAATACAAATATAGATATAAATACATAAACATATTTAGCTGTAGGTTTAAACCAATTTCCTAACGTTTTGCTTGAACCTGTTTCTATTTCTGCTTTTGCCTTGTCAACTCCGATTACCCAGAAGAACATAACACCAGCGATAAATGCTCCAAGTGGCGCTATATATATAGATGAGAAATCTAGTAATGTTCCTAAAATATTTCCGTCCTCTACGAATAAACCTATAGCAAATGCTACTATACATACACCTATTACAGCTATTTTTCTATCTATATACAAATTATTTTGTATAGCTTCAATTGGCACTTCTAATAAACATACAAGTGTAGTTATAGATGCACAAATTAATGATATAAAGAATAATATCGCAAATACTCTACCAAAAGGCATTAACTTAAATACTGATGGTAATGTTATAAATAATAGTGGTGGTCCTGATGCCGGATCTAGACCAAATGCAAACACTGAAGGTATTATAACAAGTGCTGCTGTTAAAGCTGCAATTGTATCAAATAATACTGTTTTTCTCGCTCCATCTATTACATCATTATCTTTTCTCAAGTAACTTCCATATACAAGCATACCAGAACCTGAAAGCGATAATGAAAAGAATGCTTGTCCTAATGCATATATCCAAGTTTTTGGTTGAGATAAAAATTCCCATTTTGGTATACATAGATATTTAAATCCATCTATAGCTCCGTCTAATGTACATACTCTACCTAAAAGTATTAAAAATAAAACATAAAATGCTGGCATCATTACTTTGTTTATCTTTTCAATTCCTGAAGATATACCAAATAATGATACTAATAATACTATAGCCAAAGCTAGAAAATGCCATGGTACACTCCCAAATGAGCCTGCTATTTGTCCAAAATATGCACCAGAATCTGTTGCTGTTAATGCACTTCCTGTTATATATCCAACTAAGAATCGTATAAACCATCCTACTACAATTGCATATCCAATTGCTATTATAAATGTCCCTACTACAGGAATTACTCCTAATACTTTTCCACCTTTTTTACCTTTAGTTTGTAATGCTTTATCAAATGCGCCCATAGGACCTGATTGCATCATTCTACCAAATGCAAATTCCCCCATTAGTCCTGTAGAACCTAAAAGTACGATAAAGATTAAATAAGGTATTAAAAATGCTGCCCCACCATATTGACCTATTCTATATGGAAATAGCCATATATTTCCCATTCCAACCGCAGAACCTACACATGATAGAATAAATCCTAGATTAGAAGTAAAACTGTCTCTTTTATTTAAACTTTGTTCCATATTACTTATGATTTAGATTAGAATCTAAAGTCACGTTCCCCCTCTTCTATTTTTACTAATCTTTCTCCAACGATTTCTCTAGTTCTATCTCTTGGTATCTTCTTAACTTCTTTTTCTATTAACTCTTCTCCAACTTTTGTTGTATCCTCACTTGCATAATCTTCAAGATATTCTTTTAATGTCATTAAAGCATTCGGTTGGCAACAGTTTGCGATTTGTCCACTCTTACATAGTGACATAAATCTATCTCCTGTTCTACCTTCTCTATAACATGCAGTACAGAAACTTGGTATATATCCCATTTTTAATAACCAATTTACAACCTCATCTAAAGTTCTATCATCATCTACATCAAATTGCGCACTTGTTACTTCTTCTTTTACTCCTAGCTCTCTATCTGCATATCCTCCAACACTTGTTGAAGATGCTCCACTTATTTGTGATATTCCTAAGTGTAATACTTTTTCCCTAGTTTTTTGAGATTCTCTAGTAGATACTATCATTCCTGTGTAAGGAACTGCTAAACGTATTATTGCAACGATTTTTTGGAATATTTCATCTGATAGTGCTTCAGGGAAGTCAGCTGGGTCTATATCATCTGCTGGTCTAAGTCTTGGCACTGATATTGTATGTGGTCCAACACCAAATCTTGCTTCTAGATGTTCTGCATGCATTAATATTCCTACTAATTCATATTTATATGTGCTAAGACCATATAAAACGCCTAGTCCTACATCATCTATTCCACCTTCCATCGCTCTATCCATTGCCTCTGTATGGTATGCGTAGTCGTGTTTTGGTCCTGTTGGATGTAGTTTTTCATATGAATCTTTGTTGTAAGTTTCTTGGAATAATATATATGTACCTATTCCAGCTTCTTTTAATTTTCTATAATTTTCAACTGTTGTTGCAGCTATATTAACATTAACTCTTCTTATAGCTCCATTTTTATGCTTTATGCTATAAATAGTATTTATACATTCTAATATGTATTCTATTGGATTATTCTTTGGATCTTCACCAGCTTCTAATGCAAGCCTTTTATGTCCTAAATCTTGTAGTGCAATAACTTCTCTTTTTATTTCTTCTTGTGTTAGTTTCTTTCTTGCAATTTCTTTATTTTTAGCATGGTATGGACAATATATACATCCATTTACGCAATAATTTGATAAATACAGAGGTGCAAACATTACTATACGATTACCATAAAATCTCTTTTTAAGGTCTTCTGCCAATATGAACATTTTTTCAATTAATTCTTTATCTTCACATTCTAATAGTAGGGCAGCTTCTCTATGAGTTAAGCCTTTTGCTTTATTTGCTTTATCTAATATTTCTTTTATTAATTCCTTATTATCTTTATTTGCTTTTGCATACTCTAAACTTTCTAAAATTTCCTCATGATTGATAAATTCTTCTGCTTTACTTGATTTTGGATCATAAATCATATTTTTTCCTCCTAAAAATGTTTTGCTGACAAATTAGAAGATGGATATATAAATTTAAATTACTAAAAATAAATTTATTATTTCCATATCTTTTTACTTAAAACTAGTCTTCGTAATCAGATTAAATCAATATTATGATTACCTTCCCCTTCAGATGATACTTTAGGGTCAGCTTACTTAAATAGTAGCACTATTTTACTTATTTGGATTATTCTTTTTAAGAATCAAAAAGCACTTCCATATAATTTATGAAAGTGCTTCATATCTATTTACCTACATAATTTCTTTTTGAAATTTCATAATTTGAGTACATTGAATCTTTAGTTACATCTGCTGTTATATTTAAGAAATCTGGAAGAGAAGAAAGAACAGGTAATCTCAAGTATCGAGGAGCAGGGAAAACTGACAGAAGAATTAAAGAAACAGATTCTGGCAGCGGAAACACTTGTGGCAGTAGAAGACCTGTATCGTCCGTATCGTCCGAAACGACGTACCCGTGCGACAATCGCGAAGGAAAAGGGACTTGAGCCATTGGCTGCACTGATCACATTGCAGAAGACAAAAGAGCCGCTTGAGAAGGCAGCGGAAGCGTATATTTCCGAAGAAAAAGGTGTGGAAAGTGCAAAGGATGCAATCAGCGGAGCATGTGATATTATTGCAGAAAGCATTTCAGATGAGGCAGCTTACAGAACTTGGATCCGAGAGACGACAATGAGAAAAGGAAAGGTTACTTCTCAGGCGAAGGATCCGGAGGCAGAGTCTGTTTACGAGATGTATTATGAGTTTGAAGAAGCCGTTGCGAAGCTTGCAGGACATCGAATTCTTGCATTGAACCGTGGTGAGAAAGAGAAATTCCTGACAGTGAAGGTGGAAGCACCGGAAGAAGATATTTTAAGATATCTTGAGAGAAAGGTGATCCGTACAGAGAATCCTTATACAACACCGGTATTGAAAGAGACAATTGCAGACAGTTACAACCGTCTGATCGGACCGGCTATTGAGCGTGAGGTCAGAAACGAACTGACAGAAAAGGCAGAAGACGGGGCAATCGAAGTGTTTGGAAAGAACCTTCATCAGCTTTTGATGCAGCCGCCGATTGCAGGCAAGGTTGTGCTTGGCTGGGATCCGGCGTTCCGTACCGGTTGTAAGCTGGCAGTTGTTGATGAGACAGGAAAGGTAATCGGAACAACCGTTATTTATCCGACTGCACCGACAACAGAGAAGAAGATCCAGGCAAGTAAGGATCTGCTTAAGAAGATTATTCCGAAGTATCACGTTTCTCTGATCTCTCTTGGAAATGGTACTGCTTCCCGTGAATCAGAACAGTTTATCGTAGAGCTTCTGAAAGAGATTCCGGAGAAGGTACAGTATGTGATCGTTAATGAGGCGGGAGCATCTGTCTATTCTGCAAGTAAGCTGGCAACAGAAGAATTCCCGAAATTTGATGTGGGACAGAGAAGCGCGGCATCAATCGCACGCCGTCTGCAGGATCCGCTTGCAGAGCTTGTAAAGATTGACCCGAAATCAATTGGTGTCGGTCAGTATCAGCATGATATGAACCAGAAGAAGCTTGGGGAGTCTTTAAACGGAGTTGTAGAGGATTGCGTAAATAAAGTTGGAGTAGATTTAAATACTGCTTCTGCACCGTTACTTTCTTACATCTCAGGAATCAGCAGTGCAATCGCAAAAAATATTGTGGCTTACAGAGAAGAAAACGGTCGATTTACAGATAGAAAAGAATTGCTTAAAGTACCGAAACTCGGACCGAAAGCGTTCGAGCAGTGCGCAGGTTTTATGCGTATTTCCGAAGGTAAGAATCCACTTGATGCTACAGGTGTTCATCCGGAATCTTATGCTGCAGCAGAAAAGCTGTTGAAGAAGCAAGGGTACGAAGCAGACGCTATCACAGCACACCAGTTGACAGGGCTTGGTCTTACGATCGGTGATTATAAGAAGCTGGCAGAAGAACTTGGAATCGGTGAGATTACGCTTCGTGATATTGTCAAGGAGCTTGAGAAACCGGCGCGCGATCCGCGTGATGAGATGCCAAAGCCAATCCTTCGCACAGATGTCCTTGAGATGAAAGATCTGAAGGAAGGTATGGTGCTGAAAGGTACTGTGAGAAATGTAATTGACTTCGGAGTATTTGTGGACATTGGAGTTCACCAGGACGGACTTGTACACATTTCCCAGATCACAGACAGATATATCAAACATCCGCTGGAAGCAGTAAGCGTTGGAGATATTGTGGATGTGAAGGTGATGAGCGTGGATCTGAAGAAGAAGAGGATTCAGTTGACGATGAGAGGGATTTAATAATTTTGTATATTGTATTGTTAAAGTGAATATGCTATAATGCCGATAGGCAAAGAGAAGTGAGTAGTTCATGTGATTTGACTACAAGCGCGAAAACCCCAGAGCGGCAACTCTGGGGTTTTCTATTCCCAAAAACGGTGGGAATAAATCCGTAGGCTCGTTACCGACTATTTGTTCCTATCGAGCCATTTGATGATATAATGGCAAATTACATCACCCGCGATAGTAACAATAAGAGAAGTGAGAAAATCCATGGGATTCACCTCCTATCTGCTACCAGTTTGGAGGCGGTAACGAAAATATTATAGCATATAACATTTCAAACGTCTATAAAAAGAGAAACATCCAAACAGAAACCGATGGAGGTTAGTTTGGATGTTTCTTTCAGTGAACAATTCAATTATCTTATCTTCTGTGTTGCTCCGTAAAGTTTTGGTCCTACGATTGCTGCGATGATGATTTTAGCTGCATCTCCCGGAAGGTATGGAATAACACCCATCATAAGTCCTTCTTTGAAGGAGAGGCTTAACAGTTTGGCAAGCCATACAGTTCCGAATGCATAACATACAGCCATTCCGATGATCATTCCGATGATTGTAGGAACGAGCTTACGGTCAAAGTGATCGAGTGCAAATCCCATGATCAGTGCGAGGAAGATGAATCCGATCAGATATCCTCCGGTTGGTCCTGCGAGAACCTGGAAACCTCCACGGAAAGAGGAGAAGACCGGGACACCAACTGCTCCGAGCAGGAGGTAGATGATAAAGCTGATTGTTCCGGATTTCATTCCGAGAACAAAGATTGCAAGGAAAATTGCAAAGTTTGTAAGGGAAATCGGAACAGGGCTGAATGGCAACGGGATGGAAAGTGGTCCGAGGACGCAGGTTACTGCAGTCATCAGGGCGATGAGTACCATCTGTTTTGTTCTTATTTTCTGGTTGTCTACGGCAACTGTGCCGGAAGTTTCATTCTGTGACATTTCAATTTACTCCTTTAGATCTTAATACTTATCGCTGTTTTAAGCGAGCTTTAACATTGCTGTTTGAAATATAACAACGATTGAGTTCTTCGTTAGTATAATTCATGAAAAGTTAATTGTCAACTATAAAATATAAAAGGTTAACAATTAAAAACTTATTAATTTTATTAATTTTGCAGACATGTGATAGGCAAAATGGAAAGAATAAGGTAGAATAGATAAAGTCAGGAAAATTGCCAGAAGAGAAAGGAATTGCATGTTTGGATATGTAACGGTCTGTGAACCGGAATTAAAAGTAAAAGATCTGAAGAAATACAGGGCATATTATTGTGGACTTTGCCGGACATTGAAAGAAGATTATGGATTTATGGGGCAGATGACATTGACGTATGACATGACATTTGCAGTTATTCTGTTATCTTCTTTATATGAGACAATTGCGAAACATGAGGAACACCGCTGTAAGGTTCATCCAGTGAAGCGGCAACATATGTTGCGGAATGAAATTACATCTTATGCGGCGGCGATGAATGTGCTGCTTGCATATTATCATATGGAAGATGACTGGCAGGATGATCATAAAGTGTCAAGTCTGATGACGAAGAGCCTGATTCAGGGAAAAGCAAAGAAAATTATAGAGAAATATCCGCGGCAGAGCAAGGTGATTCAGCAGTCTTTGAGGGAACTTGGAGAATGTGAGCGTGAGAATAGTATGGATATTGACCGGGCAGCAGGATGTTTTGGCAGATTAATGGCAGAGCTTTTTGTCTGGAAGGAGGATATCTGGGAGAAGACGCTCAGAAAGATGGGATTCTATCTCGGAAAATTTATTTATCTGATGGATGCCTATGAGGATCTGCCGGAAGATAGAAAGAAGAATCGCTACAATCCATTGAAAGAACTGGCAAAGCGGCCGGATTATGAGGTGCAGATGGAACAGATTCTTCGGATGATGATAGCGGAGAGCACAGTCCGTTTTGAACAACTGCCATGTCTGGTTGACGTGGACATTTTGAGAAATATACTGTATGATGGAGTCTGGAATCATTATAATAAGATTCAGATGAAGAAAAGTGAGGAAAAGAATGATGACAAAAAATCCATATGATGTGCTCGGTGTGTCACCGAATGCGTCGGATGATGAGATAAAGAGAGCATACCGGGATCTGACAAGAAAATATCACCCGGATGCAAATGTGAATAATCCGTTAGCAGATCTTGCAGAAGAGAAGTTTAAGGAAGTACAGGAAGCGTATGATATTATCATGAGAGAGCGTGCGAATGGAGGAAATTCGTACGGGAATAATTATGGATATGGTTCTTCTGAAAGTTATTCTTATGGAAATCAGTCTTATGGAAATCAGAACAGCTCTTATGGCTATGGAACGATGGATCCCAAACTGCAGGCAGCTGCGAACTATATTAACAGCAGACGTTATAGAGAAGCAATCAATACATTGGATCAGGTTCAGCAGAGAAGTGCGATGTGGTATTATCTGAGTGGCTGTGCGAATGCAGGAATCGGAAATCAGATTCTGGCGAGGGATCACGCGGCACAGGCAGTAAATATGGAACCAAATAACATGCAGTTCCGTCAGCTGTTGAATCAGTTGGATTTCAATAGCAGAAGATATCAGAACAGTCCGTATGGTGGAGGCTATGCACCGGGAGGACAGAATTCCTGTGGTACAGGAAATATGTGTTGCGACTTATGGCTTGCGGACACATTGTGTGAATGTATGGGAGGCGATCTCTGCTCATGCATGTAAAAGCAAAACAAATGGCATTTGGAGGTTTGATCCTTGCGGTGACTGTCGTGTGTATGGCACTTGGAAGCGTGATCGAGACGAATACATTGTTTTTGTTGGCAGCAGCGGCATTTTTTGTAGGGATTGTTATTCGTGAGTTCGGCCTTCGTACAGGGGCAGCCTTTTATCTGGCAGCAATTTTATTAGGATTCCTTGTTACGCCGAACAAATTTTATGTAATTACATTTGCTGCAATGGGATTCTATATTCTTGGAATTGAAGCAGTCTGGATATTTCTTGCGAAAAGACCACAGATGGGACATAGGATGGGGATTTACTGGCTTGTGAAATATGTGATCTTTAATCTAGTGTATCTTCCGTGTCTTTTCGGATTCCGTTCGATGCTGTTTCAGAAAGCAGTGTCAGATCAGTTGCTTTTGGCAGCTGTAATGGTTGGGCAGATAGCAATATTGGTTTATGATAAAGCTTATCAGTATGTTCAGGGAACCCTATGGGAAAAATGGAGAAAACGTATTCTATAAAGAATGTATGAGAAAATCTTGTCGAGAAGACAGGATTTTTCTTTATATAAAAGGAATGAGCCACATCTCTGTGACTCAAGGGGGAAAAAGTTTATGAAAAAGTGTTCTTTTTAAGAACAATTATAGTATAGAGGTATTTTGTGAAAAAAGTGTGATGAACTTTTGAACCTAAAATGAACATTATTGAAAAATTTTATTAAGAACTCTATAAACCTAGTAGGATAAAAGGAATATTAACATATTAGTCGAAAGTGCTGTGGGTGATATCGATTTCAACACAAAAATGATATTAAATATCAATAAAAGGGGTTGCATTTTTATTAAGAGCGCGCTATAGTAGTAAGAGTAAAAGGAATTTAATCTTCGGGGTAGGGTGCAAGTCCCAACCGGCGGTATAGTCCGCGACCCGCATATGATGCGGCTGAACTGGTGACTCGTCTGTGATGGCATTACAGAATGGGAATTCCGGTACCGACAGTAAAGTCTGGATGAGAGAAGAAGTTCATGCCCGCAGGAACAGAAAGAGAGATATTCGAATAGGATATCTGATTGCCTGAGAATCTTGCGAGAATGCCATTAAGAGCAGAAAACATGAATCCCGGAAGGTAATTACCTTCCGGGTTTTTTCTTGTGAAGATTACCTTTTTCAAAAAGAAAAAATGCTGTTTAGGATAAAGACAGCGGATAGAAAAAGGAGAGTAACACTATGAGTACAGAGACAAAGACACTAACAAATGCAGATGCGAAGATTCAGCCGAAGCTGGGGGTAAAGGCATTAGTTCAGATCGGAATGCTTTCAGCAATTGCAATTATTCTGATGATGTTCGAGATTCCACTTCCGTTTGCACCGACATTTTATAAGATTGATTTAAGTGAAGTTCCGGTTCTGGTAGGATGCTTTGCAATGGGACCTATGGCAGGTGTACTGGTAGAGCTTGTTAAGATCTTATTAAACTTTGTTATGACAGGAACATCAACAGCAGGTGTTGGAGAAATTGCAAACTTTATTATCGGATGTTCTTTCTGTGTACCGGCAGGTCTGATCTATAGAAAAAACAGAACAAGAAAAAGCGCTCTGATCGGAATGGCAACAGGAACGCTTCTGATGATCGTGATCGGATGCTTCGTGAATGGATTCGTACTTCTTCCGACTTATGCAAAAGCATTCGGAATGCCGATTGATGCACTGGTTGGTATGGGAACAGCAGTTAACTCACATATCACAAGCCTTTCTACATTTGTTATGTTTGCGGTAGCACCGTTCAACCTTGTGAAGGGAATTGTTGTATCACTTGTTGTATTTCTGATCTACAAGAAGATCAGCCCGATCTTCAGAATCAGATAATAGACGAAGAGAAAAGTTTGAGATAAAAGAATATAAGTAACTGTTCAGAGCCAAGCAAAATTTCAAAAACAGGTATAAAATGCTTGCATTTTTAAGACTGTTTTTGAAATTTTATTTGGCGGATACGCCACACCGACGAAATGCGTAGCATTTTGGAGGTTAGCTCTGAACAGTTACGAATATAAGTGAAAGAATATAAGTTGCTCTGGGACAGATTGTTTTCAAAGTCTGTCCCGGGGCATTTTTTGTTGGCGGCATATCCGAAAACTGCAAAAAGTCGAATATGCAGTTTATTTCCGTATCTTCATCGCACTAAGTGCAGCACCGATCGCACCGGCGTAGCGGGCATCCGGGCAGGAGATCACTTCTTTTCCAAGTTCTTTTGATAAAGCTTCGCGGATATATTCACATTCACATAGACCGCCGGTCAGACAGAACGTGGACATCTCACCATTCATCCGGCTGAGCTGGGCGGTAACCTTACGAATGGTGGAATCTACTACTGCATAAGCAATATTTTCTTTCGGTTCTCCCTTACCGATTAATCCGATGACCTCAGATTCTGCGAATACAGTACACATGGAGCTGATCGTTGTGTCAGAACCCAGGCGTGCCAGATCAAACATTTCATTCGGGCGAAGAGAGAGTGTGTTGGCCATCACTTCAAGAAAACGTCCGGTTCCGGCGGCACATTTATCATTCATAATAAAATCTTTTACGAATCCCTGTTCAATCTGGATAATCTTCGTATCCTGGCCACCGATGTCGATCACGGTCAGGTCCGGTTGTTGAAACAGATGCACAGCACCAAGAGCATGGCAGGTGATCTCTGTGACGGTCTTATCTGCGTAAGGAACAGAGATGCGTCCGTAACCGGTTGCTACACAGCAGGAAGAGTCATCAGAAAGATTGATTCCGGCAAGCTCAAGTTTTTGATGGATTTCCTCGGCTGTATCTACGCTGCTCCATCCGGTTGGCTGAACGAATTCCTGGATAATTTCTTTTTTTTTGTTCAAAACAACGGTTTTCGCACAGGTTGAACCGATGTCGATTCCAATGTAGTTCATAATAAAAACTCCTTTATAAAAAACAGTCGGCTCTCGCAAGAGAACAGCCGACTGTTCAGAGCCAACCTCCAAAATGCTACGCATTTCGTCGGTGTGGCGTATCCGCCAAATAAAATTTCAAAAACATTCTTAAAAATGCAAGCATTTTATAGCTGTTTTTTGAAATTTTGCTTGACTCTGAACAGTTACCAGATTATAACATTTCGATAAAGGCTGCTATACGTGTATTCAGCTGTCCGACATCAGTCTGGGAATAATCTGTCTCAACATTCATGTATGGAATTCCTTTTTCCTCGTTTACAAAGCGGCGGATGGAAAGAGTCTCTACGTTATAAGTGTGGCATGCCTGAAGAGTCATTTCAAGGACTCCGTCTACTTTATACTCATCAATCAATCTTCCGAGAAGTTCCAGACGGTTCGGGTTTGGAGTCATAACAGAACATCCGATTGAGAGGTAACGCTCTGCGATTGCCTGGTAAATGTCTTCAGCATCTTCGTCAATGAGGCGGTCGATGGATTTTGCACCGGAGCAGTTTTCAAATGTAACAACGATTCCACCGTTATTCTCAACAGCGTCGATAATCTTCTCTGTTGCACCGCCAATCGGACATCCGGTGATCAGAATTCTTGGTTTCTTATCTTCACGTTTTCCTTCCGCATATTCTTTCTCGATCTTGGCTGTCAGTGCGTCAACTTCGTCGGCGATCAGAGTGCGGTCAAGCTTAAAACCGCTTCCATACAGAACGCGGAAAAGATCATGACCTTTGATCGGTGCAGGATCATGTCTCATAACTCCGTAAAGATTCTTCAAGGATGTGCGGACTTCATTTTCAAGCTTAACTGCTTCACGAACCTGTTCCTCCGTGATCGTTACCTCGAATTTTTTTTCGAGATATTCTTTGAAGCGGAGAATCTCAGCCTTCCAAAGGTCGAGTACTTCAGCTTTTTGGGATTGTGGCAGTTCCATGATGAAGACCTCTTTGAATTCGCCCATGTATTCGTACATTTTCTTCTTACCGTCACATGTTGTCTCTCCGACAACAACGTCTGAGAAGTAGAAGAAAGGGCATTTGTCTGTCTTTGCAAATCCATAACTTGATTTGATCAGTGGGCATAAGTTACGTGGAAGATCTTTTTCTGCTGCTGGGATCGTCTCATCAGATGTAGAGCAGAGGCTGACTGTTGCTGCGCCCATTGCCATGGCAATCTCCTTTGGAAAATAAGTACAGTAGGATCCAATCACAGGGATTCCTTTGTCTTTCAACTGTTTTACAGCGAGAAATGATTTCTGACGCTGCTCTGCAAATTCTTCAAATACTTCCGGTAAATCTTTAATAATTTCCATAATCGTTCTCCTTATTGTTGGTTTTGTAGATGGCTGTTGTAGATAGATTGTTTTGTTAAACGTATACTTTCTGGAAAATAAACGATGGGAACAATCTACTCATAACCAAAGTATTTATAGATAAATTTTATCGTTTTTTAATGAAGTTTTCCAATAGATAATG
>OLNY01002245.1_pt1 | contig 13705 bp, 10 predicted proteins | sample 1671981 | NCBI WGS metagenome assembly OLNY01 (sample SAMEA3136632, study PRJEB25190) | human gut metagenome | biome: human gut; feature: human-associated habitat; material: faeces | place: Austria | collected 2013 | reverse complement strand
GACTGCCCTGGCGCTTCTGCTGCAAAAGAACGGGAACGAGGTCACGCTGTGGTCGTACTGTGAGGAGGAGAGCCGCGCCCTGCGGGAACGGGGCGAGAATAAGATGCTGCCCGATATCCCGCTGCCCCCTGCCCTGCGGCTGACCCACCGCGAGGAAGCGGTGAGAGGCTGCGAGCTGGTGGTCTTTGCGCCGCCCAGCTATGCCATGCGGCAGACTGCCGAGCGGGTAAAGCCCTATCTGACGGCAGGAACGATTTTGGTGACGGTGGCAAAGGGCGTGGAGCCGCAGAGCGGCCTGCGCATGTCGCAGATTCTGAACGAGGTGCTGCCGGAGTTCTCGGTGGCGGCGCTTTCGGGTCCATCCCACGCGGAGGAGGTGGCGCGGGAGATGCCCACCGGCTGCGTGGCGGCCAGCGTGTCTCAGGCGGCTGCCCTCACGGTGCAGGACGCCTTTATGAACGACCGCTTCCGGGTGTATACCAGCCCCGATATCGTGGGAGTGGAGCTGTCCGGCGCCCTGAAGAACGTGGTGGCGCTGGCCTGCGGCATCTGCGACGGTATGGGGTATCAGGACAACACCAAAGCCCTGCTGATGACACGGGCCATGGTGGAGCTGTGCCATCTGGGGGAGCGGCTGGGGGGCGACCGCCAGACCTTCGGCGGCCTTGCGGGTATGGGGGATCTGATCGTCACCTGCACCTCCATGCACTCCCGGAACCGCCGGGCGGGCATCCTGCTGGGACAGGGCAAGCCCGTCGGGCAGGCGCTGGCGGAGATCGGCGGCGTGGTGGAGGGCTACTATGCCGCCGCCAGTATGCACCAGCTGGCGGAAAAGACCGGCGTGGAGATGCCCATCTGCCGGTGCGTCTATGAGATATTGTACCGGCAGCGGCCGGTGCAGGAGGTGGCCCGTGAGCTCATGGGCCGGGCCAGAAAGGGCGAGATCGAGGACGGCTGGCGCTATCCCGTGGGATAACGCCGGGGAAGGAGGGACGTATGGAGCGGATCCTGCTGGTGGAGGACGATGCACAGATCACGGCGTCGCTGTCGGCATTTTTGCAGAGTGAGGGCTTTTCCGTGGAGACGGCCACCGGGGAGACCCGGGCCAGGCAGCTGGTGGAGCAGACGGATCCGGGGCTGCTGCTGGTGGATGTGCAGTTGGCGGAGGGCAGCGGCTTCGGCGTGTGCGCCTATGCCCGGAGCCGGGGTCTGCCGGTGATCTTCCTCACCGCCTCCGGCGACGAGAGCAGCGTGGTGCTGGGGCTGGACATGGGGGCCGACGACTACATCGCCAAGCCCTTTCGGCCCAGAGAGCTGGTCTCCCGCATCCGCAGCGTGCTGCGGCGGTACGGCAAGGAAAAGACGCTGGTGCCGCTGGGCGGTGTGATGGTGGATACGGAGAAGGGGCGGGTCACACGGGACGGCCGGGATGTGTATCTCTCGGCGCTGGAATACCGGCTGCTGCTGGTGTTTCTGAGCCACCGGGGAAAGGTCCTCTCCCGGTCGCAGCTGCTGGAGGAGATCTGGGACGCCGCCGGGGATTTCGTCAATGACAACACCCTGACGGTGTATATCAAGCGCCTGCGGGAGAAGATCGAGACCGACCCCGCAGACCCACAGATCATCCGGACGGTGCGTGGCATCGGCTACATGGTGGACGCATGAGCATCTGGAAGAACACGGAGGTGCGGCGGACGGCCCTGTGGCTGCTGCTGGCCACGGCGGTGTGCTCCGTGGCGGCGGCCCTGCTGTATCCCATCTGCGGCCTGCTGACGCTGGGGCTGGGGGCGGTCTGCGGGGCCATCTGGTACGGCTCCACCCGGCAGCGCTACCGGGAACTGGAGCGCATGAGCCGGGACATTGACCGCATTCTCCACGGGCAGGAGCAGCAGGTGCTGCCCCAGCAGGAGGAGGGAGAACTGGCCATCCTCCGCAGCGAGATCGGGAAGATGACGGTGCGGCTGCGGGAGAACGCCCAGCGACAGCAGGAGGAGCGTGTCCGACTGGCGGATGCCATGGCGGATATCTCCCACCAACTGCGGACGCCCCTGACGGCCATGCGCCTGACCCTGTCCCTGCTGGAGCAGGAGGAGCTGACGCCCCAGCGGCGTCTGGCACTGATGCGGGAGCTGAAGAAGCTGACGGGCCGCATGGAGTGGCTGGTGGAGGCCCTGCTGAAAATGGCCCAGCTGGACGCCGGGACGGTGGTGTTCCACCCGCAGGACACCACGGCGGCGGAGCTGGTGCGCCGTGCGGCGGAGCCGCTGGAGGTCCCCATGGAGGTGCGGAGCATCCGCTTCACCGCTCAGGCGGGGGAGGAGCGTCTTACCTGCGACGTGCCGTGGAGCACGGAGGCACTGGGAAATATTCTGAAAAACTGCATGGAGCACGCCGCCTCATGGGTGCAGGTAACGGCACGGGAGACAGCCATTTTCACAGAGATCACGGTGCAGGATGACGGGCCGGGCTTCGACCCGGAGGAGCTGCCCCGGCTTTTTCAGCGGTTTTACCGGGGCAAAAACGCCGGGGAGAACAACTTCGGCATCGGCCTGAGCCTCTCCCGTCAGGTGCTGGCCCAGCAGAACGGCACGGTGCAGGCGGAAAATGTCCTCACCGGCGGCGCACGGTTTATCCTGCGGTGGTATAAGGGCACGATATAGGTGCCCTCATAAGCCCCACCAGGCCGGTGGGAAAAGTGCAGGATTAAAAGAAAATTTACCTTCTATTCATAAAAACCGCCGGGAAGTGTGAAATGACCTGCCGCCGCCGGTTGCATTTTGCCGAGGCTTGTAGTATAATTTCACAATATGTAAGTCCGCCCAACCGGGCGCAGACTGAAAAACAACGAAACGGATCAAACCGACTAAGGAGTGCGTATCGATATGCGAAATATACCCTTCAGCCCTCCGGATATCACGGAGCTGGAGATCCAAGAGGTGTGCGAGGCCCTGCGGTCCGGCTGGATCACCACCGGCCCCCGCACCAAGCAGCTGGAAAAGGAGCTGGCAGAGTACTGCCATGTGGCGAAGCTGGTGTGCCTGAACTCCGCTACGGCGGCGGAGGAGATGAACCTGCGGGTGCTGGGCATCGGTGAAGGCGACGAGGTGCTGGTGCCGGCGTACACCTATACCGCCACGGCGGCGGCGGCCATCCATGTGGGGGCCACGGTGAAGTTTATCGACAGCCGGAAGGACTCGCTGGAGATGGACTATGATCAGATGGAACGGGCCATCACCGAAAGGACCAAGGCGGTGATCCCGGTGGATCTGGGGGGCATCCCCTGCGACTATGACCGCATCTATCAGGCGGTGGAGGGGAAAAAGGCACTGTTCTGCCCCAAGGGCGATGTGCAGGAGGCACTGGGCCGGGTGGCCGTGGTGGCCGACTGCGCCCATGGGCTGGGCGCCTCCCGTCACGGGGTGCCTACCGGCGCTCTGGCAGACTTCACCTCCTTCTCCTTCCACGCCGTGAAGAACTTCACCACCGCCGAGGGCGGTGCATCGGCGTGGCGCACGCTGCCGGGTCTTGACGACGAGGAGCTGTACCACCACTATCAGCTGTTGAGCCTCCACGGCCAGTCCAAGGACGCTCTGGCCAAGACCAAGCTGGGGGCGTGGGAGTACGACATCGTGGGGCCGTGGTATAAGTGCAACATGACGGACATCATGGCTGCCATCGGCCTGAAGCAGCTGGAGCGCTATCCCGGCCTGCTGGAGCGGCGGCATCAGCTGATCCAGCGCTATGATGAAGCCCTGCACCCGCTGGGCATCCGGACCCTGCCCCACTTTACCCCGGACTATACCAGCTCCGGCCACCTGTACCTGACGTGGACCCCCGGCATCGGGGAAAAGGAGCGCAATGAGATCATCCTGCGGATGGCGGAGCGGGGCGTGGCCTGCAACGTCCACTATAAGCCCCTGCCCATGATGACGGCCTACAAGGCCATGGGCTTCGATATCGCTGACTATCCCAATGCCTACCACCACTATGAAAACCTCATCACCCTGCCTCTGCACACCCGCCTCTCCGATGAGGATGCGGCCTATGTGACGGAGCAGTTTGCGGACATCGTGAAGGAGTACCTCCGGTGATGCTGCGGAAGTGGGAGGATCTGCCGCAGGAGATGCGGACGGAGGAGGTCCGCCCGTACTATGACCTGCTGCGAAAGAAGCAGGGGAGCCTGCTTTGCAAGCGGCTGTTCGATATTTTGGCATCGCTGGTGCTGCTGGTGCTGCTGAGCCCGGTGTTTCTGGTGCTGGCCATTGCCATCAAGCTGGACTCCCACGGCCTGGTGTTTTACAGGCAGGTGCGGGTGACCCAGTACGGGCGTGAATTCCGCATTTTCAAGTTCCGCACCATGGTGCAGAACGCTGACCGCATCGGCAGTCAGGTGACGGTCAGCGGCGACAGCCGCATCACACGGGTGGGCAAGGTCATCCGCAGCTGCCGTCTGGACGAGGTCGGGCAGCTACTGAACGTGCTGGGTGGCTCCATGTCCTTTGTGGGGACACGGCCGGAGGTGCCCAAGTACGTGGCCCGCTACACCCCGGAGATGATGGCCACCCTCCTGCTGCCGGCAGGAGTGACCTCCGAGGCCAGCATCCGTTACAAGGACGAGGCGGAGCTGCTGGACAAGGCGGAGGATGTGGACGAGACGTATGTGCAGCAGGTGCTGCCGGGGAAAATGGCATATAATCTGGCGAGCATCCGGCGCTTTGGCTTGGGTCAGGAGCTGCTGACCATGCTGCGGACGGTCAAAGCGGTGCTGTGACCCCCTCCGGAGAACACAAAGGTTGCAATTCCGGTCCGCAGGGAGTATAATACTCCGTTGCGGCGATAGCCGGAGAACAAAACAAAGAGGACGCCGCCTGCCCCCAGCGGGCCGGGTGGCGGTGAGAGGTCAACTATGGAAGAAAAGAAAGAGGTCACGATACAGGAGATCCAGAGCAAGCTCCTGGAGATCTTGCTGTATTTTCAGAAGTTCTGTCAGGAGAACGGGCTGGGCTTCGTGCTGGCCGGCGGCACCTGTCTGGGTGCCGTGCGCCACAAGGGCTTCATCCCCTGGGACGATGACGTGGACGTGTTCATGCTGCGGGATGACTATGAAAAGCTCTGCCGTATCTGGGACGAAAAGGCGGACACAGAGCACTACTCCTGTGTCCGCTCCAACGATCGATTCAACATCCGTCACTCCGCCACGGAGATCAAGGACAACAACACCACCTTCATCAACCGCCACAGCGCAGATCTGGACATCCATCAGGGGCTGATGATCGACGTGATCCCGCTGGACGCCGTGCCCAAGTCCAAGTGGAAGCAGCTGTGGCAGATGGTGGACTCCATGATGTACTGCTGCTTCAACTTCCAGCGCCTGCCCGCCCACAAGGGCAAGGTCACCTACTACGCCGAGAAGCTGGCGCTGACGCTGGTGCCGTCCTTCAAGGCCCGGTACAAGCTGTGGAAGGGCGCCGAAAAGCGACTGAGCCGCTACTCGCTGGCGGATGCGGAGTACGTCTCCTCCTTCGGCGAGGGCGCTACCATCATGCGCCAGAGGTTCCCCATCCGGTGGTTCCGCCACCCGGCGTATCTGGAGTTCGAGGGCCATCAGATGCCGGTGCCGGAGGACTATGACAAGTGGCTGACCATCTCCTACGGCGACTATATGCAGCTGCCTCCCCCGGAGGAGCGGGTCTACCGCCACGATGCGATATTCATCGATCTGGAGCACAGCTACAAGCAGTATAAGGGCATCCACTACTGTGTGGATGAAAAGAAAGCGTGAGAGTCATGTCGAAGCTGAGAAATATGTTCTCCACCCGGAAGTGTATGCAGATCGCACCGGAGACGGAGATGATGCACGAGCTGACGCCGGAGGAGCTGAAGGCGCTGCAGGCGTGCTTTCTGGAGATCATCAAGGACATCGATCGGGTGTGTCAGGAGCACGGCCTGTGCTATATGGCCGCCGGCGGTACGGCCTTGGGTTCCGTGCGCCACAAGGGCTTTATCCCCTGGGACGACGATGTGGATATCCTCATGCCCCGTGAGGATCTGAACCGCTTCGTGGAGCTGTTCGAGGAGTGCATGGGGGACAAGTATGAGCTCACCACCCCCAATTCCGATAAGTACCAGCTGGAGAGCATGATCTCCGCCGTATATAAGAAAAACACCCTGAAAGCGGCGTTTCTGGACTATAACACGCCGTTTCCCAAGGGCGTTCACATCGATATCTTCGCCATTGAGTCCGTCCCCAGAAACCCCATTGTCCGGGGCATCAAGGGCGTAACGGCCATGGGCCTGCAATACATTGCGGTATCCACCCTGTTCTACCACTACCGCAGCCCGGAGAAGAAGAAGTTCTTCAGCCAGTCCTTCGCCGGAAAGTTCAACTATGGCTTGCGGTGCACAGTGGGCTTCCTGTTCTCCTTCCGCCCCTATAAGAAGTGGGGCGACCTGTTTGACCGCTTCGTGCGGTGCAAGAAGGACACGGGATTGTGGGCCGTCCCCACGGATATCGGCCACTATTTCGGACATATTATGCCCAAAGAGGTATATTATCCCCCCATCAAGGGGCCGTTTGAGGACTTTTCCATCAACCTGCCCCATGATCCGGACACCTATCTGAAAAATCAGTACGGCGATTACTGGGTCATCCCGCCGGAGGCCGACCGGGAGAAGCACTATTCCGTGGGTTTCTGTCTGGACTGCGCCGCCGAGGAACAGAAAAAGGACGGAGCACAGGACCAATGAGCACGCATCCCATTGACATCGTGATCCCATGGGTGGACGGGTCTGACCCGGTCTGGCAGGCGGATCACGCCAAATACCGGGCCTCCAAAAGCGCCGACAATCACCCCGCCCGCTACCGGGAGTGGGGGCTGTTTCGCTATTGGTTCCGAGGCATCGAGAAGAACGCCCCGTGGGTGCGAAAGGTACACCTGCTGACCTACGGACACCTGCCTGCATGGCTGGAGCCTGACCATCCCAAGCTGCATATCGTCAACCACCGGGACTTCATCCCGGAGGAGTATCTGCCTACCTTCAGCTCCCACGCCATCGAGCTGAATATGCACCGCATCCCGGATCTGGCGGAGCACTTCCTCTATTTCAACGACGACGTGTACCTGATGAAGCCCTCCCGACCGGAGGATTTCTTCCGGGACGGTCTGCCCTGTGACACGGCGGTGATGGGCGTCATCAAAAACAACGACACCGCCAACTTCATGCCCTATATCATGCTGAATATGATGGCGCTGGTGAACATGAGCTTCGATAAGCGCAGTGTCATCCGGCAGAATTTCGGCAAGTGGTTCTATCCCGGCTACGGGAAAGGTCTGCTGTATAACCTGTACCTCCTCCCGTGGGGGGACTTCACAGGCTTCCGCAATTACCACTCCTGCGTCTCCTTCTGCAAGAGCACGCTGGAGGAGGTGTGGGACAGGTTCCCGGAGGTGCTGGACGCCACCTGCCGCCACAAATTCCGGGACCGGGCGGACGTGAACCAGTATCTGTTCCGGTACTGGCAGCTGGCCAGCGGCCGGTTTGCCCCCAAAAAGCCCGACAGCACCTATCTTACCATCGGCAAGCAGAGCGAGTCGGAGGTGGAGCGGCTGCTGCGGGGCGGGAAGTACCGGGTGGTCTGCGTCAACGACGACCCCATGGACTTCGATTTCGATACGGAGCGGCAGCAGCTGGTGGATATCTTCCAGCGGGCCTTCCCCAGGCCCTCCGCCTTTGAGCGGTCATGAGCCGCCCCCGAAACTGAGAGAACGGACGGATGCTATGAAAAAGCTCTCACGAGCCAAAAATACCATGCGGAATACCCTTTGGGGCGCCATCTACCGGGTGGCCACCCTCATCGGGCCGTTTGCCATCAAGACCATCATCATCAAGGAGCTGGGACAGGAGTATAACGGCCTGTCCACCCTGTTCACCTCCGTGCTGACGGTGCTGAATCTGGCCAATCTGGGCTTTAACAGCTCCTTGGTGTTCACCATGTACAAGGCCATTGCCGAGGATGACAAGCCGGCTCTGTGCGCCATGCTGAAATTCTACCGGAAGGTCTACCGCATCGTGGGTTTGGTGATTCTGGGCATGGGTCTGGCGGTGATGCCGTTTTTGCCATGGCTGGTGAAAAACGAGTGTCCGCCGGATGTGAACCTGTACGTCCTCTTCGCCATCTATCTGTCGGAGAGCGTGCTGGATTACCTGATGTTCGCCTATAACAACGCCACGTTTACCGCCTTTCAGCGCAACGACGTGACGCTGAAGATCTCCACCGTGCGCTATGTGGTGCAGTATACCCTGCAGGCGGCGGTGCTGCTGATCTTCTCCAATTACTATGCCTATATCATCCTGCTGCCGCTGATGGTGATCCCCAACAACGTGGCGGTGTATCTGGCGGCCCGGAAGCACTACCCGGACATCGTGTGTCAGGGTGAGCTGGACCCGGTGACCAAAAAGGACATCTATAAGCGGGTGGGGACGCTGTTCGGCCATAAGCTGGGCAACACCTTTCTGGTGAGCATCGACAGCATCATCATCTCCTCCTTTCTGGGACTGACGGCGCTGTCGCTGTATAGCAACTATTACTATATCCTCACCGCCGTCAATGGCCTGGTGGAGATCGTCACCAACGGCAGCCTCTCCGGCATCGGCAATAAGCTGCTGACGGACTCCCGTGAGGACAACTACCGGTTCTTCAAAACCATGACCTATGGCTGGGTGGCGCTGGTGGGCGGCGCAGCGGCGTGTATGCTGTGCTTTTACCAGCCCTTCATCGCCGCCGTGTGGCTTGGCCCGGAGTATCTGCTGGATGAGCGGCTGATGATGCTTATCGTGCTGTACTTCTTCTCGTGGATGTTCCGCATCATGCAGCTGACCTACCGGGATGCAGCGGGCCTGTGGACGGAGGATTGGCTCAAGCCCTATGTGGGCATGGCCGTGAATCTGGTGGGCAGCATCTGGATGGTGAAGGCCACCGGCAGCATCGCCGGCGTGCTGGTTCCCACCATTCTGGTGTTCTTCTTCATCTATACCCCGTGGGAAGCGTGGGTGGTGGTGAAATACCAGTTCTACCGCAGCTGGAACGAATACATGGGAAAGCTGCTGGGCTATGTGCTGCTGGCCTTTGCCGCCTGCGCCGCCTGCTACGGTGCGTGCCGGTGGCTGTCGCCGGACAATACCATCCTGTCACTGCTGCTGAGGTGCGTCATCGTGGGCGTTATCTACCCCGGCATCTGGCTGGGCGTCACCGGACGCACGGCGGAGTGGAAGCAGCTGTGGGGCATTCTGCTGCGCTTTTTGCCCAAGGGGAAAAAGGCCGCATAGGCCGGTGGCATAATCTATACAAAGTAGGAGTTATACCATATGCAAAAGAGAGAACTGCGGCGTGCGGTATTCGGGGATGAGAGCTGTATCGGACGGCTTCCGTGGCTGAACACGGCGGTGCTGGTGTATGTAGGCGTGACGGTGGTGAGCTTTGTGCTGCTGCAGATCGCCCCGGTGCTGACGTGGATGGCCAAAACCCCGCTGTACCACATTTCCACCTATTTGGGACTGATAGGCGCTGTGCTGATGGCGCTGGATCTGTTCACCAACCGGGGCCTCTGGCGAGGTATCTGGTGCTGGCTGCTGTATGGCGTGGCCTTTATGGATGTCATCGCCTCCCTGCGTACCATGCGCTACGGCGTGAAGGACAACCTTTTTGACCTGTGCTGGGTGGTGATCCAGTTTGCGCTGGTGTACAGTCTGGCCCAGCGGGTAGGCAAGGAACGGATGCGCCGGTTCCTGCGGAACCTGTTCTATGTGGTGCTGGTCATCTGGGGCATTGCCTGCTGCGTGGGCCTGTATCAATATCTGTTCCGCATCGGCTATACATATGTCGCCAATCCCAATACCACCAGCCCGGAGCTGACACGGCAGGGCTATTATCAGAGCCGCCTGTTCGGCCTGTTCATGGGTCTGGACTATGCGGCATATACCAGTATGTTCCTGTTTGTCGGCTGTATGCAGGGGGTCGTGACCCGTGGGAAACACTGGGCGGCCCGTGCGGCACTGGCCGTGGCGGCGCTGGTGCTGGTCACGCACGTGCTCCTCAGCGTGTCCCGCAGCGCCCTGATCGCCCTGATTCTGTATGCCTTCTGCTTCACGGTGCTGCTGGTGCGTAACCGCTGCGGCAGTATGAATCAGCTGAAACGGCTGGGTGTCAGCGTGTTGGCCGGTGTGTGCGCCGTGGTGGTGTGCTGGGGCTGTACGGAGGGTATCCGGGCTGCTATGCAGCATATGGCCGTGGGTACCGTCATCGAGGAGCCGGATGCCATCGAGCGGTCACAGGAGGGCGATGTCTCCAACAACCGCTTCGAGATCTGGAGGGACTATATATCCCTTGCCAGTGAGATCGGCCCTGCGGGACTGTCCCTATCCAACTACAACGACTATATCGGCGACCGGCATCCGGAGATGTACATCGTGCGCTACTTTACCGATCAGTTCAAGGATACGGTGAAAACGGATCTGGTCTACGAGTCCCATAACAACTATCTGTTTGTGTTTATCAGCACAGGCTTTGTGGGAGCAGGGCTGTTCCTGTGCTTCCTGGTGCTGGTGCTGGTGCGGGTGATTCGCTATATCCTGCGGCATCCGCAGCTGTCCCTGTGGACGATCACGACACTGGCGGTGGTGGCCTTCGGACTGGTGGAGGCGCTGTTCATGAACAGCGTATTCCTGAAGATCAATGATGTGTCCTTTATTTTCTGGCTGGCGCTGGGTGCGCTGATGCTGGAAACGGAAGATAAGGTGCCTGCGGCAGAGCGTACTCTGTGACAGGTACCGGTGAAAGGAGAATATAGTTTTATGGACATCAAAAAGGATCATATCAACTTTGCGGTGGGTCCGGTCCAGATCTCGGAGGAGATCTCCCGGATCGGTGCAGACCCCGTGCCCTACTTCCGCACGCCGGACTTCTCCGCCCTGATGAAGGAGAACGAGGCGCTGCTCAAGGAGTTCATGGATGCCCCGGAGGATGCCAGAGCGGTATTCCTCACCGGCTCCGGCACGGCCTCCATGGATGCCGTCACGCAGAACGTGTTCACCAAGGACGACCGGCTGCTGGTGGTGGCCGGCGGCAGCTTTGGTCACCGCTTCTGCGAGATCTGTGAGGTCTACGGCATCCCCCATACGGCCATCGAACTGCAGCAGGGCCATGCCCTGACCCCCGCCGATCTGGCCCCCTACGCCGGACAGGGCTACACGGGCTTTCTGGTGAATATGCACGAGACCTCCACCGGCGTTCTGTACGATATGGACATGATCTCCGCCTTTTGCCGTGAAAACGGGCTGGTGCTGGTGGTGGATGCCATCAGCGCCTTTCTGGCCGACGACGTCAGCATGAAGCGCTGGGGCGCCGACGTGGTGTTCACCGGCTCTCAGAAGGCGCTGGCCGTGCCTCCCGGCATCTCCATGATGGTGCTCAGCAGCCGGGCTGTGGAGCGTATCTACGCCAACCGCCCCGCCTGCTACTATCTGGACCTGAAGGCCGCCCTGAAAAACGGGGAGCGGGGCCAGACACCCTTCACTCCGGCGGTGGGCATCCTTATCCAGATCAATGCCCGCCTGAATCAGATCAAACGGGATGGCTTTGCAAACGTACAGGCTCAGATCCGTGCCATTGCCAAGGATTTCCGCTCCCGCATCGGGAAGTATCCCTTCCACATCGTGTCCGATTCCCTGTCCTATGCGGTGACGCCGCTGTCTCCCAACAATCCGGAGGTGTCCGCCCACCAGCTGTTCCTGACCCTGAAGGACGAGTACGGCATTATCATCTGCCCCAACGGCGGCGAGCTGGCGGATAAAGTGTTCCGGGTGGGCCACATCGGCCACCTGACCGTGGAGGATAACGACGCACTGTTCCGGGCCTTTGACGACCTCATGGCCCGTGGGATCCTGAAGGCTTGATCGATATATTACAAGGAGGAAGAAACATGAAAGTTCTGTTGCTTGCGGCGGGTCGAGGCACCCGCATCAGCCGGTATTTGGCCGGCAACCCCAAGTGTACCGTGGACATCGGCGGTCAGAAGCTGATCCAGTACACCATCGAGCTGTTCCACAAGAAGGGCATCACCGACATTGCCATGGTGCTGGGCTACCGGGCGGAGGTCATTCAGGAGACGCTGAAGGACTACGAGGGTATCCACTACTTCTATAACCCCTTCTTCGACGTCACCAACAGCATCGCCTCGGCGTGGTTCGCTAAGGACTTCCTGTCCCAGTACGATGACACCCTCATCATGAACGCCGACGTGTATCTGGAGGAGACACTGCTGGACCGCATTCTGGAGTGCCACAAGTCCCCGGTGATGTTCGCCGACGGCACCCGCAAGGAGGAGGCCGACTACAAGTACAAGTACGAGAACGGCCTGCTGGTGAAGTACGGCAAGGAGCTCACCGGCAGCGATATCACCGGCGAGTATATCGGCATCGGCCGCTTCAGCAAGGATTTCATGCCGGAGTTCATGGAGAAGCTGGACGGCATGATCCGCACCCAGCAGCACAGCGTCTGGTGGGAGAATATCCTCTATGAAATGGTGGGTAAGCGCCCGGTATACGTGGAGGAGATGGACGGCCTGTTCTGGGCCGAGGTGGACTATGTGGAGGATTATGAGCGCATCCTTCGCTTCCGCGGCTATAAGGCAGACTTCTCCCTGAACGTGGAGAAGATCTGAGGAAGGACAGGCGGCCCGGCGTCAGCCGGAGCCGCCGGAAGGAAGAACGGATGAAACAAGAAAACGGCAAAAGAGCCATGACCGCCGGACTGCGGCGGACGATGGTGATCTTCGTGCTGGATCTGCTGTGCATCGCCGGGTCCTTTTTTCTGGCGCTGTGGATGCGGTTTGAGTTCCGTCTGGGGGCCATCCCTCAGATGTACCTCAACGAGTATTTGAAGATCATCGGGCCGTGGATCGTCATCTGTCTGGTGGTGTTCCAGCTATTCCGGCTGTATAACAGCATCTGGAGCTTTGTCAGCATCGACGAGCTGTTCCGCATCATTCTGGCCTATGGCGTGCTGCTGGCAGCCGGACTGGCCTATGTGCTGATCCTGAAGATCGATATGCCCCGCTCCTTCTACTTTGCGGGCTTTATCATGAGCTTCATGTCCACCACGGCGCTGCGGTTCTCCTACCGATTCATGCGCCAGTTGATGGCGGGGATCAGCACGGAGAAGAGCGAGCGGGACCGCATTCTGATGATCGGCGCCGGCGAGGCCGGACGCCAGCTGATCCGGGAGATCAATTCCAATCCCCGGCTGGGCAGCCGGGTGGTGTGCATCATCGACGACAACCCCAGCAAGCGCCGCCGGTATCTGGACGGTGTGGAGATTGCCGGCGGGCGGCAGGAGATCCCCGATGCGGTGAAGAAGTATCAGGTCAATAAGATCATCTTCGCCATCCCCACCTGCGACGGACAGGACCGCAAGGAGATTCTGGACATCTGCAGCAAGACCGGCTGCCGGGTGCAGGCGGTGCCGGGGATGTTCCAGCTGGTCAACGGCGAGGTCAGTGTCAGCAAGCTCCGGGACGTGGAGCTGCAGGATCTGCTGGGCCGTGACCCCATTCAGGTGAATCTGGAGGAGATCTGCCGGTATATCTCCGGCAAGGTGGTGATGGTCACCGTCGGCGGCGGTTCCATCGGCAGCGAGCTGTGCCGCCAG
>OLNY01002244.1_pt1 | contig 13705 bp, 7 predicted proteins | sample 1671981 | NCBI WGS metagenome assembly OLNY01 (sample SAMEA3136632, study PRJEB25190) | human gut metagenome | biome: human gut; feature: human-associated habitat; material: faeces | place: Austria | collected 2013 | reverse complement strand
CATGGACGACGCCTCTATTGCCGGCTGACTTCACTCAGCCGGAGCCTGCAAACAATTTTGCGCATAAATCTTGACAGTACCGGCGAATTGCCGGAAGCCCTGTGCTTAAACGTTCCATTACAAACGAAATACTCGCAGTAGCTGGATACTTTAGCATCCTGGGCTGCTACGAGTCCTTGCACTTATACGGTTGAACCGCCGTGTACCGGTCGGTACGCACGGTGGTGTGAGAGGTCGGCTCCCTATTTATGGGAGCCTCCTACTCGATGAGTATGATGATTTGGAATTGGACGGACCTGTAGAGAAAAAGCGGGAGAAAGATTATACTATCCACATCAGAAAAAAAGAAAGGATGATCAAAATGAAGATCATGAAGAACATCACCGTTGTGCTCCTGGGAGTGCTGCTCCTCACCATGCTGTCTGGGTGTGGTGGTAGTGAGACAGAGCCAATCAATAATGTAGCCTTTGTGCTTGGCATCGCTGATGATGAGACGAAGGTCAACGATGGCATCAGTGAACTGGAGGCGCTTCCCACTCTGGCTGGTAGTACGTACGCATTCATCTCTGCAGAGGGTCAGCCTACTACGATTGGTCAGCCTGGAGAGATCCCCGACTTTTCTCAGAAAGGCTATACGAAGGACATGATGAACCGGGTGTACGCAGGCATTAAAGCAGACCTAACGGAGCGGTTAGAGACCTATCAACCGTCTACTGCAGAGATTGACATGGCAACTGCCACAGAGTTGGCAGTGCGCAACCTCAATGCCCATGCTATCGAAGGTCGTCGTAATGTGTTAGTTTACTATTGCAGTGGAAGAAGCACGACTGGTCTGATCAACATGACAGAGACGGGACTGGATGACTTGGACATCGAGGCGTCTGTGGCGGCCATTGCTAAGCAGATGGACGCCGACATGTCTAAGATCGACGAAGTTATTTGGTATTGCCTTGGGGACTACTGTGGGCCGAAGCAAGGCTCTCTCAGCGCAGAAGAAAAGGTTACGATGAAGACCTTCTACGAAGAGCTTTTCCATGCGCTGGGGGCTTCGACAGTTACATTCCGGGATGACTTGCCTAGTACAGAGGCATACAGCTTCTCTGACACACCGGTATCTGCCATTCCAGTCAAGGACACGGTGTCGGGCTTGAGTGCAGAGCCCATTGTGTTGTCGGAGAGTAAGCTTGAGTTTCTGGCAGATAGCGCCGAGTTTAAAGACACCGATGCCGCTGAAGCGGCTCTTCAGCCTGTTGCTGACATGCTTCTGAAGGAACATGACCTGCGTGTTCTGTTATACAGTACCTGCGCTGGGGATATAGACTACCCTGAGCTGTCCAGTAAGCGCTCCGAGACAGTCAAGAACTGCTTAATAGCAAAAGGTGTAGAGGGGAGGAGAATCGTTGTCGTGAATGTCAAAATCGCGAATGATCCCTACTACAAACTGGGGCTAGGGACAGGCCCTGAAGCAAGTGTGAATCGGAAGACTGTGATTGCCGATATATCCAGCGAGTTTGGACGACAGCTGCTTCTTGCACAGCAGTGATTTGCTTCATCGAAAGGGTGGCCTATAGCCACCCTTTCGGTTTTCCGCTCCTAAAAATTGAAATTGGCTTACCATTTTGACAGGACGCTCTCTATACCGCATACTGGTATCATCAGAAAAAAGGAGGACGACACGATGCAGATTTTGATGGAAGAGCGGGAGACGGTGCTGAGAACGATGGAGAGCAGTTTCTATCGGCAGGCAGACAAAGAAGAGGACAAGGAGGCGGAGGAGTACCGCGAGAGCTATGAGCTGTTCTGTTCGGAGACGTGTGGGCACTATCACTCGATCCGCTGTACACAGGACGAGATTCAGCCGCTCCTCATCCCCTATCTCAAGGCTTATGCCCAGGGCAAAGATTTGGCGCTTGCGTTGCTGATCGGTTCTGAGATTGAACTTACTGCTGCGGAACGCCTGAGTAAGGCTGCTCATACCTGTAGCTGTGTCACCCCTATGATTATGCAGACGAGTACGGCATATCGAGACGCTAACAAGCAGATCATCATCTATCTGGCCAAGGTGGACTCCGCCAAAAATAACAGCTATAGCTGGGATACTGTGCTGGATATCATTACAGCCCAGATGCGTGTGAACCGCTGTTAAGCAGAGGCACCGAGAAGGGAAGACTTTCTCGGTGCCGTTGTGTTTGCTCAGTCTATAATAGCCCCATAGCGCCGGAGCAATTCTCTGTGTTCTTCGTCAAGGGAAGAGTCAAGATGGATGTGTCGGAAGTCTACGCCTTGAAGTATGAGACCAGGAACATTGGGGAAAGTGCTAATCCATCTGCCTGAAGGTATATCCAATAATTTAAATAACCTATTACACAATAACACCCCAATTTGAGAACTGTTAGCAGTGCGACAGACGTAGCTAATTTCAAAGCCGGTAATTATAGTTCGTTCAAGCTTTTTAGTGTGTATATTCCAAAATTCAATGCAGCCGTTTTTATAACTAGCTATAATATACACACCATCTAGGGCAAAGTCTATAGAAGTCACTGTACTTTTTTGCATTGAATCTTTTTTAGAATTTTTCAATAGTGTGATTTTTCGTGTTTTTATATTTAGAATATTAACAGATTCTTCTTTATCGTTGGTCAAAATTAATGCAATATTTTCGCCATCTGGACTAAACTTGGCAGGTGTAATGCAGTGATAATCAGGAGGAAAGTCCAGTCGGGTTGAACCCATGTCAATAGTATGTATTTCTATAAAATTATAGTATTGATATAGTTTTTTATACACACATTCTTCATTATAAAAATAAGAAATATAGTATATTTCGTCTACTAGAGTTTCTAGGGAATCTCCAGTTTGGGCATCTACTATAGCGATATCACTATCACATTTTACAGCTGTTATGATGTGATCACCATTTGGGCTACAGGTTATAAATCGCTCGTAAGTACCATTCAGAGAATATTTATAAAGTCCTGTTTCCGCATCCCATAGTTTGATTGAGTTATCTTCCGAAAGTGTTATAATGGTTATTCCATCAGGAGTGTAGTGTGCAGACAGTATAGGATTTTTTTGACTCACTAAAATTTGTGTACAAATTCCAGTGGAAAGATTCCACTTCTGTACAGTTCCATCGACGGAGCCTATAATAGCATGACATCCATCTGGAGAAAAATCAACAGAGGGTTCGGTCTGCATATACCCCTTAAGTGTTTGAAGACATGTGCCAGTTTTTGCATGCCAGATTTTTAAGGTTCCATCTTCAGAACCTGTTACAATATGATTACCGTCTTTGATATATTTAACAGACCATATTTCCCTATTATGGCCTACTAATGTTTGGATACATAGACCAGTCTTTAAATCCCACACCTTAGCAGTTCTATCCAACGAACCGGTTACAACATATTGATTATCAGGTGAAAAACTAATAGATGATATATCTTGTTTATGACATGATAATATTTGCAAAAATTTATTATTTAAGATATCATAAATACAGGCAGATCGACTATCCGATAAAATAGAACTCATAGAAACAGGAGCTCCATCAATTAGAGCGTGATATAGATCAACATCATCGTAGTAATGCGGAAGATGATTGTGATATAAAACAGCATATTGGCAATTAGAGCTAAACGAAAATACAACATCAGTAGCGTTATTTAATAGAAGTTCGATTAAGTCTAAGCTTTTGATACATTCATTAAGTAGTAAATCCCAGATTTTAATTGCTCCACCGCATAAGCCTAGTATAGCATAACGACTATCTGAACTGAAACTAACAGATGATACTGCATCTGATACAGATACCATAGAGTGATTTTTTTTAGCAATTTGCAAGGTTTGTAGGCATTTCCCAGTATTGGCCTTCCAGATTTTGGCTGTGCCATCATAGGAGCCGCTCAGAATATACTGACCGTTTGGACTGTATGTAACTGAACTCACCTGTAGTTTATGCCCTTGGAATCCACAGAGGGTTTTTATACAAATTCCACTTTGAGTATCAAAGACATTAATTGTTTTATCCAAGGATCCTACTACGATGTATCTGCTATTTGGATCATAGCTGATGGCTGTTATAGGCCATCCTATATTTAATGTTTTCATACAAGTTCCTGTGGTAATCTCCCAGATTTTTACGCTACAATCTTCAGATCCAGTTGCAAGATAGTGTCCATCTGGACTATATGAAATAGCAGTTATACAACCGGTGTGCCCCATGTGAAAAAATGTAGGAATATTTACTTTAGCATCTGTTATGTCTACGGATACTCCAACATGTCCAAGATATGAGCCGTTTAAGGAACAATTTCTTAAATCTAAATTAGAAAAAATTGCACCAGAAAGATCCATTCTGACTTCTTTTAGTATAGACACCAAAGAGAAAACACCATAGTTGTTTTTTGTATCAAAATGTCCGCAATACAGGAATAAAGCCCGTTGCAGTAAAGTGCGGTCACAAGCTTCTTTTGGCACCATCTCTGTCCAAGTGCCGTTGATACACTGGGGAGCGTTGTGATGTTCTCCCAGCATTTCACCGATGAAACGCCGTATGTTCAAATGGATTGGCTCGGGTTTCAGATCATCCAGGCATGTAAGGGCTTGATCACTGCCTTTTTCCTGAAGATAAACAGCCAAGCGGAGATGCACAACGTGACGGGCTGCGGCAAAGTAGTCCCGGATATGATGGTGTATGAAGCCATAAGTCCCATTACGCTCTTGTAAAATCCCAAGAGAACGAGTGGCAATGTCAATAAGAGATTCTGTGACCTCAAGCGTATCATCACCTAAGGCTAGAAGCTTCTTTGCGGTTGCAGCGGTATGTTCTTTGGCACTGCTGGTGCGATACTTGGTAAACAGACCTTTGCCATATTTTCCACAGATGGCTGTATCGGACTTATCTGTAAGGATTGGAGCGATGATTTCTTCTATGGTTTCAGTGTCTAAGTAGAATGTGTCGTTGCGCTCCATTGCCCAAGCAATCTCGGGCAGTAGAAAGTCTAACAGGAAGCTCTGCATTTGGGCAGTAATACGGACGCTGGATTGCTTTGGAGATGCTGTTGCAACATCCTGCTCCACTTGCTTTGCACGTGTTTGGATAGTGTAGTCTTCCAGGTTTTGTTCTCGTTCGTGAAAGAAGATGCGCAAAATTTCTCCCTGGGAGCTGACATCTTTTGTCTGCCCTAGACCAGCGTACATCATTAGGAATAGAGGGATTCGAAGTGTTTCCAACAAAGGTTCGTTTTGGAAGATGGCATCTATCTCTTCCTCATGCTTAGACTTTTGCAGGTAGTCGCGGAGGGCCTCGTTTTGAATCCCGGTCAGATAGAGACGAGAGATGTTTTCGTGAAAGACAGCCTCTTCATCCGTCCGGCTAGTGAGGATGACGCGTACATTTGGACAATCCATAAGCCATTGAATTTCCCGAATGATACGGGAGATAACAGGAAGCTCATTGACTTCTGTGTGGGAGACTTCGTTTAAACCATCCAGAAGTAGCAGATATTCCGGGCTTTGGCCGTCTTGTTTTGCCAGGAAGAGCTCTTCCACCGGTTTGACAGCGACACTTGGTTCTACGTCAAAGACTTCCTCTACTTCTCTGACAGCACTGTGAGAAACCTGTTTGACATATAAATCTTCACGGATTTGTTGATAGACTGAGCGGCGGATGTATGTAGAGGTGATCCCATCATACAAGCGGCCTTCTGTGTCCGGGGCACGGGAAAGTTCGATGAAGATGGGGATCTGGGTGGTTTTAGTGTATTGCTTTTCGTGATAGGCAGCTTCCATGATGTGCATGAGCGCAGTGGTCTTTCCGATCCCGCCTTGGCCGATCAAGTAGAGATGACCGGAGGTTTCTCGAAGGGCATCCAGCAAGGGAATTTCCTGCTTCTGCATATCATTGGCTTCCTTGGAGACATGAATGGGAAAAGTAGTTTGATCCTGGCAGTCCTCTTTATGGTGCTTTGCCTGTGGCATGATGCTTTCGTTGACGTGGAGAGAGGCAAAACGATGCCCGGGTTGTTTGCTCTCCTCCAGCCAACGATGCGCTGCGTACCAGATGTTCCGACGATTTACATGGCACACAGCTTTCAAAATCCTTTGTAATTCTGATGGCTGAAGTGACCAAGAAATCTGGATTCGATTTGGTCGGTCCCAATTTTTTAGGCTTTCGGGCAAACAACTTTTTGCCGGGAGTTTTGTATCTGGAAGCTTGAGGATATTCAACGAGCGATTTTGCCTGTCTTGATCATACTGCTCAAAGGCCAACTCGATTTCTTTTTTGACCCAGTCTGGCGCCTGTTTTTCATCTCGGAAGGGAAAGACCTCTGGCGTTGCGACTAGTATATAGTTGGGAGCCTGCTTTAGGGCTGTAGAGATTTGAGTATCGAAGTAATGGCCATCGACCATCTCACTTTGATCAAAGAATACGCGCAGACCAGCACGTTGCAACTTTTGATACAGGTCTTTTGCCAGATCAGAGCCATCGCTACGGCGGTAGGATAGGAAAACGTCATAAACTGCCATGGGACTCACCCCTTTCTATTATCTGCTGGGTTGTCGAGTATACTTAGTTTTTCTTTGTTAGATCGTAACCCAACTTTTGGATTACTTTTAGGGTTTCCAAACTGGTACGACGGTCGTACTCCTTTTCACTCTCTGACAGTTGCTCATAGGGGATGAGAGTAGGATTGGTTTTTGCGATATCATCTCGCGGCCCTAAAGTCCAGCCCTCTGCCAAGCGTCCCTGCACATAGACGTCGTGCGTGTTTTTGGCCAATCGTTCTGCCAGAGCTAAAATCTCTGGCTCAAGAATGACATCTGAGGTGTCGATGGGATGAGGAATATATGAAGACTCTGATCTCATGCTCATTTTAACAGCTCCTCTACGATATTGATGATTTGCAGGTCAAACGCTTTATAGTCTTTTTGAGCTGTAAACTCAACAGCAGCTCGTGTGGTTTGCCAGATGCCTTCCAGCGGCAAATCGCAGGGGATATTCTGTTTGTGAAAAGCTTCTTTGTAATAAAAAAAGTCCAGATCGGCTATGCTACCGGAAAAGAGTGCAGTAAGAGCGTCTTCAAGTTGATTGCATAACTGTTGTACAGGAGCGTCACCAGACAAAGTGCGGATGACATTCAGATAGGCTCTGGCAGAGGGTTCCTGCCGTTTTTTAATTTTAGAAGCTAGGCGGTGAAGCTGTAAACTGAGCTGATCCAAAGCGTCCAAGTCACGGCTGTCTTGTGCTGGATCAAAGAGACCCTGTGTGAGTGGCATTGAAGAGGGAACGAGACAGGGATGGATTTTTCGTTCTTCGCTGTGGAATTTTTTGCTGCCGCCAAGGAAAGCATACGATTGAATTTCTTCTTCCGAAATAGGGGCCCTGTAGCCGTTGACCAGCATATAGCAATTCCACCTGCGATGCTCTAAGATTAAAAGTGCTGTGCGAGCAGATTCGGAAGCCAGAGCGTTTGTCCATTCTTCTGGAGTGGTGGATTCTGGCAACCCGAGAGAGGCTAGTTTAGCCGAAACGTGTAACGCTGCAGCGGCGCTACTATCCTGGTTATAGGAACTTCCGCTGCAGAAGACGGCCATTTCTTTAGCACGGGCATCTCCTTCCGGTTTACCGCAGTATGACCAGTGAACGGTGAATGCGCCATTTTCTAAGCGCAGGTCACTGATTGGGTTGCTGCCAGCAAAACAGGGGCGGATGATTGAGTCATTTCGCACAGTTTCCAAACGGAGGAGGGAGTCTTGTTCCACTGAATCGCAAAGATACTGGATTACAGCAGGTTCTTTCCCAATGCTACGATAAGCAGAAAGAAGGAGCGTTGCAGCGTCTTTGCTTTCCTGAGAGGAGCCGAGAGAAATAATAATATAACGGTCATCGGGATAACTTTTGGCAACTTCTTCAGCGGAGTATGGCTGGCTGTAAAAGTGGAATCGTCCGTAAAGTTCTGCAGGGGTATCCGAGCATAGATCGGTGAAGCGGAGCAGGTCAGGACAAGTGCGCAGTAACGTATCCCGATAGGTATCAGCATCCTTTCCAATGACAGTGATTTCCAATGTTTTGCCGAGGACCTGCTGAGAGTGAAAGGCAGTGCGCAGAATTTTGTCCATAGAAGGACTGATACCCCAAAAGAGTAGCTTAATATAATCACTGTCCTGATAGTACTTATGAGGAGGATACTCGTACAGCATAGAAAGCGCAGCCTTTGTCTCCGGCTCCAGTTGGCCTAAGAGTCCCTTGTGGTGCTGTAGTTCGAGCTGTAAGGATTTGAATGCCTCATACAGGCTATCCGCAGAGAGGAAGCGACGGTCTGGCCAAGGACTTAAGCCTTTGGTGAAGAAGGCGATCAACTGAGAAGAAAGAGAACCATAAACTGCTTCTGGGAAAAACCGTTGCAGTGATAGGTCCCAATCTTCAGAGCTATAAGCCTGATCCGGATAATATCCAGTAGCCGACCAGAATAGAATTGCACAGAGACTATAGGTGTCGGTTGCAGGAGATACATCAAAGCCACAATCTGGATCCCCATACTCGGCTAAAGGAAATAGCTCGGGGGCAGACCAATGCTGGTTGATCGTATATTGATGCGTTTGTTTGGAAGCGTCATCTCGGATATCCATAGCGCTACCGAAATCCAAAAGAAATGGCTGGATCGACCTGCCGCTGTTGGAAGGAGCCAGGAAGATGTTGCTGGGGCTGATATCCAGATGCAGAATGCCATTGGTATGCAGGACGTGCATCTTGGCAGCCAGATCAGTCAGGATTGACAGGATCAGGTTCAAGTAGCCGTTTCGCTGGATCTTCCGTGCTTTAGCGGAGTTCCAACCGGATTTGATCAGCGCTGACAGTGATTGCCCCTGATAAGTGCTGTATAGAACGTAGTGGTTGCCGTGCTCATCGGTAAAGGGACCATCTGCCAAAAGATGATCTGTTGACTGATAATAGGCGCTGGAGCCTGGGAGGAAGATCTGCCCTGCTTTGCGAGCGAGCGTGACTTCCTGAGATAAAGAATGCACCAATTCCTCCCACTGTGCCTCATTTTCGTCTGGAGAGGACGTAAAATGGTTTTGGCAAACGATACGGCCATTCATACGCCGTGGATATCCTCCACTCATCTGTAGAGGAAAGAGTTCTTTTAGTACCAGTATAGGCCCAGAAGAATCTCTTCCATCGGTACGCTGTACGAGATATGTCAGACTGAAGCCACCTGCTTCAGAAAGAAGTTCAACGATTCGATAGGAACCGGAATCGGGGAGATATATCACTTTGCCGTTGGGCAGAGGCTCTCGTTTTAAGTTTCTCATACCAGAAAGTTTCATGTGTTTTTCACCTCGGCTACAGAGTACCAGGAATCCAAAAAAGAAACAACGAGGATACCCAATTTTGAATCATGGGCATTTCTTTGGAGGAAAAAGTGAGATGGTCTCCAGGTGGTTTAAGATGTTCACGGATTGTTTCACACCAGACCTTTCGTCTTTCTGTGTTTCTGTTTTTTCTTGGTACACTTTGACCTGAGAGTTTTCCGGAGAGAAATGCAACGTCAAGCTCGGCTCAGCGGGAGATAATTTGACTTGGTGAGAGAACTGCCAAGATTGGCCATTCAGGGTACAGGAAAATTTGACGGTATACTCCCCATAGTGAAGATTATAAAACTTGTTCACCCAAGGTTTATTGGTAGGCTTTTTCGGCTTTTCCCATTTACGTGGCTCATATTTGTTTTGACTTTCGATCGAAAGAGTGGCGCTTTCTAGAGAAGATTTACAAGGGAGTAGCTGAATCTCCAAATAGGAGAACATTGTTTGAACAGAAACTTGGCAGTCCAACAACTTAGCATAGTTAGTATCGATAGTAGGATTACTGAGTAAAGATTCTATGAAGGAGAATGACCTGTTAATGACAGATTTCCATTCTGCTTTTGATAACATATTTGATATTGATATTGTTTTACCATCAGTTTTTTCAGATCTTTGATAATCTTCGGTATTAGCATGCTTGATGTGATTGATAAAACTTTCAAAAGTTTTATCAGTCTGTATTGGGACAGGCTTGAATTGTTTGAAAGATACAATAAATCGGAAGAATGGGCGCAGACGAAGTAGAATGTCCTCTAGTTTGGGTAGAGAGATTAATGCTTGGATCCATTGATCAAAATCATAGCTTGTTGATTTACTCAATAGAGGATGGAAGACTATCTCTGAGAGAAGACCATTTAGTTCCTCAACGGATGGGGCCTTATTTCGCGTAATAAGATCTTCTAATAGCTTTAATAGGATGACAAGTTCTCGACAGGGAATAAAGTAGGGGGCATCTACTTTGTAATCTGAATTTTGATAGACGGAACGTCCCAATAGTTGGCATGAAGTTAGGAAATTGAAATGATTCGTATCATATTCGATATGGAGCAATTTATCAAATGCGCCTACAACTTCGTCAAGAACGCTGTCTGGAAGCTGATACTCACCCTGCAACGATTTGCAGTCAAACGCAAACTGATACAGGGGAAGAAGCCTGCCAACCATGGTTAGTTGGTCATCTTTACCATTTGGCAGGTACTCTAGCATTTCCATTATGACATGGTCAAACGGAAATTTCGCATTCAGCTGCGGATAGCCGCAGCATTGAAGCATCTTATTCAAGATATCGGGAGCGACAAAAGAATAGACCTTTGATCTAAGAGATTTGCACTCCATTTGGTAATACATCTCTATCAGGATCATAATTTCACGAGAAGGATGTTTTAGATGATTTTTTTGGGTGTCAAATAGACGAAATTGCTCAAGAAACGATGGCTGCGTATCTTTTAAACAGGGACTAAAGAAGTTATACATAGAACGGAGATTAATACTACGCATCAAAGTAGTATATTTTTTCGAAACACTCTCCCTGTGATATCTAAAGTAAGACCCCATTGTAGAGATAAACATTAAAAAAGAATCTTTATTCAACGTTTCACTAGATGGGAGTTGATTAGTTCTAGCGGATATAAAGAGAGATGTGTTAAGACGCGAGCGAGAGGTTGCGTCCTGTTCGTATATGCTATTGGGATTTACCCTAGAGTCACTTGCCACAGACAAGGCTTCATCGTACAAGGTATACAGGTTGTATAAAGTCCCGTTGGTCTTCAGGATGTACCAGATACAATTTTCAAAGAGGGAAGCAGCGTACAGACCCTGGCATCCGACCTTTTTTAAAATTTCTTCCGTTTGGTCGGCACTGAGCTGCAGGACGATACACATTTGCAAAAGCTTTTCCCTACTTTTGTTGGATGTTAGGGCTGTTTCGGTATAGGAGGAGAAGAAAGATTCGTAGCGGTCGAGAGGGGTGATGGTGGCGTTTCCGCGTTTCCGGGGTGTTTGGAAGCAGCTTGGCGGATTCTCAGGGAGCGTATTCTGGAAAATCTGGAAAAGCGCTTGATAGATTTTCGGGAGAGTTTTTTGATTCTTTGGATCGACAGAGTGTCTGAGGTCGGGACGAATAGCGTCTAAAAGTAGCTTGTCGGTATCCTGTGCTTTGAAAAAGGAAAAGTTGATGGCGTTCTGGATGCGATCGCTGTAGTTTAGAGACATAGTGATGACCTCCCTATACGTATTATGTTAGCTTTTCTTCCTGCGACACAGTAGTTCCAGTGGTCCGGCGATTTCTTGAGCTAGGCAACATTCTTCTTCCAGAAAATCTGGGCTCATTAAGTACTCAACGGGATAAGTGCGCAGGCTACTTGTTTGAAAATCGGACTTGAAATGAAGTTTATTCCGGTCGAAGTAGTTGTCATCATTAATTGTAAGCAGGAATACTAGATCGGATTTCAATGTGGTTAACGGTGAAGAAGCCCCTAGGAATTCCAATGTAGCACGTCCGTCCACTAGCATATCGTATAGCTCGTCTGCATGGGGATCCATTGCAGTTTTATTGTACATTGCAGTATGTTCGGGTTTATCGAAGGTAGAATCACCAAATTTATTACCTGTACCTTCTGGGGCATCGTTGAACAATTCACGGACATAATGATGTAGGATGGCTTGGAAAAAGTTGAAGTGTTGTTTTTGTACGTTTCTATCTTTACCAGCAGCCTCAGGTTCATCAAAGATGATAAAATTTCCACACGGGGCAAACTGATAAAAGCCAGGCTGTTCCCAAGCGTTTTCCGAGCGGCGTAGCATCGTGGTCCAATAGTAATCTTTTCCGGCATAGTTCTTGAAGTCAGGATTAATCTTGTGGGCGTTTTTGGGATCAACAGGGAAGAGAACTAGAAGTTGTAGCCCAATACCAGAATACCTGTCTTGGCCTTTGAGGAGTGGAGCTAGCTGATTGCCAGTCTTCTGGTGAATAGCGAAGCGAATCGGACAAGCTTCAAGTGTTGCCTGTGGGGTGGTTTGTCGAACCGTTTTCATTTCTTCGTAGAGAATTTCGAGTTCACTGCGAAGTGCGGTTGTCGAGATCATGTTTCTGCTGGAAAGAGCAACATAGGCCTTTAAACCTGTTATTTTCCCAGATTCATTTAGCTGGATCTCATCGTTCATATAATGATAAAATTGATAGGGTAGGATGAAACCACTTCTGCGCTGATTGTAAAGCGTCTTTAATGTATCCATTTCTGCACCACTGACTGGAGTAAAGGGCGAAGGACGTAACGAGCAGTACTGCTCAAAATCAAAACGCATCGATTCTATATCAAATTTGCGCACAGAAGGGTCAGCTTCCAAAACAATGTTGGGAAACTCTTGGTTGAGATATTTGACAAATGAAGTTCCTTTATAAATAGGCTTTAATAAATCAACAGTAAAGTCGATATATTCTTTTTGACGAAGAAGATATGCTTTGCTGACCTCGTCAGAGGAAAGGCCAAAATCAGTTTGGAGACCATTTACAGTTACAGTTCCGTTTCTACGAGGTGAGATAGGAAGAGATAAGATATTGCCAAGTCGTTCTAATAAATTAATTTCAATTGCCTCGATCGAAGTGAAAGTTTCTGGATAGGTATTATTTTTTGTCAGCTCTATCAGTTCGGAGTGTTCCTCTTTTTGGTTTATCAGCGTAGAGGAGATGTACGGATAAATATGAGGAGTGCCAGTATTTAGAAAACTTTTCCGAGCGACGTCAAACTCGTGGAATGTATGTTCTCCTATCCTGTTTTTGAAAATAACAATGAACACATCAGCATGACAAATTTCGTTGTCGATTGCAGCTTGATTTCGGTTGGGCCATGGTTTTGACATATATTCGCAGCGGATCAGTTCCAGTTTGACCCCAAAGGTGTTGAAAATAGGATCCCAGACTTGGGTGATTTTATTCTGCAATCTATCCCTTTCAGACGCCGTGTCCGTAATAGAGGAAGCTAAAAATATTTTGATGATCCTCTTTTTTTCTACAGTCATAATAATATCCCTTTAGCTAGTATAGCGTTCAGTATCTTAATGATTAAATTATATACTATTTGTGAAGCGGATGCAACTTTTTTATATATAAAAAACCATCTCTCAGACATAAATTAGAAAGAGAGATGGTTTAGGCATGTGAAATCACGTGGCGTCGTTTTGCATCATATAGATAACCTTTGTACTTTGGATTTGAGACCATACCCCCAAACCCCTAACGCACGCTGGAAGTATGAGGATTCTTAGAGGAGGGAGGTTTTCAAGGAGGGGGGAAGGATTGCTGACTTGTCAGCGGTCCAGCACATCCCCCCTCCTTGAG
>OLNY01002238.1_pt1 | contig 13740 bp, 13 predicted proteins | sample 1671981 | NCBI WGS metagenome assembly OLNY01 (sample SAMEA3136632, study PRJEB25190) | human gut metagenome | biome: human gut; feature: human-associated habitat; material: faeces | place: Austria | collected 2013 | reverse complement strand
GTGGACAATCTGGGCGAAGCGTTCATTTCCGGCTTTGAGCAGAAGGACAAGCCGCTGCCGAAGGAACGGTATCATTTCGTCACACTCTCCCGAACGACCGCGTTTTCTCGGCAAATGTCGCTCTTCTTCAAGCGCTATATGAACCTTGTGCTAACGCAGAATGAACAAAAGCCGCTGCAAATTGCCGTCATTTATTCTGGCGGCGACGATGTGTTTCTGCTGGGCGCGTGGAATGACGTCATCACCGCGGCAACGCGGATTGCGGATGCTTTCCATGCTTATACATCCGGCGCATTGACCATCAGCGCAGGCATTGGGATGTACGATGCGAAATATCCCATCCGCATGGCTGCCGAAGAAACGGCTGCCTTGGAGCAGCACGCCAAAAACGAGCCCGGCAAAAATGCGATTGCCTTGTTTGATCCGCAGGAACATCACACCTATTCGTGGCCTGTCTTTACCAGCGCCGTCTTGGGCGAAAAATATCAGGCGCTGAAAACCTTTTTCGATGGGCAGGATGAGCGCAGGATGGCTTTCCTGTACAACATCACGCATCTGCTTCGTCTCGCATCCACAGACAAGCTGAATCTGGCACGGTTAGCCTATCTGCTGGCACGCCTGAAGCCAAGCAGCTTTGATAAGGAAAAAAGCGCACAGTACGACGCATTCTCCAAGGCGGTGTACCGCTGGGCAGCCATTCCGCAAGAGCGCGACCAGCTCATCACTGCCATCTACCTATATGTCTACTTGAACAGAAAGGTGGAAGATTCAAATGGCTTACAACAATAACTACAATAGCTATAACAATCAGCGGCAGCCATCCAGAGGCGGCTTCACACCTGCGCCTGCCGCTCCGGTTGAACCCAAGGCAATCCCGGCAAACTATGTTGATCTTGCAGAAACGCTGATGAGCGCAAATTCAAGAAGCATCACAACATCCAAGCTGCGCAACTGGTTCAGCATTGCCAACGATATCTATAATGTAGAAAGCCGCAGCAGCGAAATCGGCCTGAAGCCGGAAAGCTGCACAAAACTGCTGAATTTGCGCGTGCGCATTGTCTACGATGCCGGCAAGGATTCCAAGATTAAGGATTTTGTCACCAGCGCGAATTTGCTTTCGTATATCAAAGGCATCGGCAGCAGCCGCGAGCAGATGATTCGTTTTGCGCAGTACATGGAAGCCTTGGTTGCCTATCATAAATACTTCGGCGGGAGGGAAGCATAACAATGTACGGAAAAATTATCATCCACTGCGTTTTGACCGTCAAAACAGGATTGCATATTGGGGATTCCTCTGCCTTTTCTGCCATTGGCGCAGTGGACAGCCCGGTTGTTCGCGACCCTTACACCAATCGGCCCATTATTCCCGGCAGCAGTTTGAAGGGAAAAATCCGCACGCTGCTTGTTCGCAGCAAATGCAAGGATATTGAGCATATGCCCGACCACAAGGATGACGACTCCGCCATTCTGCGGCTTTTCGGTTCCGCTGCGCCTGTCAAACGTTCCCGGCTTCAGTTTGCTGACTGCTTTGTATCCAATGCCAGCGACTTTGCAAGCATTGGTTTGACGGAAGTAAAGGCGGAAAACACCATTAACCGTCAAACCAGCCAAGCTAATCCGCGGCAAATTGAACGCGTTACAGCAGGCGTTCAGTTTGGCTGCACCATTGTGTACGATATTGAAAATTCCAGTGAGCTGACCCCCGATTTGCAGCTGTTGGCGCTTGGCATGAAGCTGCTTCAGATGGACTATCTGGGCGGTCATGGTTCGCGCGGCAGCGGGCGGGTCGGCTTTTCCGATTTTTCTTTCCAGCATTTTCAGGATGAAACCTCCGACCAAACGTTGATGGACATTTTCAAGGAGGCCGAGAACTATGAATTATTCCCTAATTCGTCTGCGATTTGATGGCCTTGCTCACTTCGGCACTTCCGATTCCGCGCTTTCCTTATTCACATCAGAAGATCATTTCTATGCCGATACGCTCTTTTCCGCACTTTGCCACACTGCATTGTCTCTCCACGGCATTGATGGACTCCATTCGCTCCTTCAGCAGGCTGCGGATGGTTCATTGCTGCTCAGTGACAGTATGCCGTGGCATCGTACCGCGCACGGTGTTGATTACTACCTGCCCAAGCCTTGCAGGACTTTTTCTCGTCTCCCGCAGAAACAGGACATGCCGCAGGGCAGCCGCAAAGCAATGAAAAAGCTTGCATGGATTCCCGTTCGCAGCTTTTCTGATTTCTGGCGTTCTATTGCCGGAGAAGCCTCTTATCAGCCGCAGCCGGATGCTTTCGGGACACTTGCAGGCAGAACGCAGGCCGCCGTGTCCGACGAAACGGATGCCGTTCCCTATCAGGTGGGCGCATATCGCTTCTTTCCTGATTGCGGTTTGTATGTGCTGATTGGCTGCAAGGAGCAGCGTCAGCTGGATTATTGCGCCGAATTGTTTACGGTGCTTGGTTTGTCCGGCATTGGCGGAAAAACCAGCGTCGGCTACGGGCGTTTTACCGTCGAAGAGCAGATTCGTTTGGACGATTCTGATGATTCCCAGCTGGTATTCCTCCAACATGCGCTGGCGGACGCATCTGCGCCCTATCAATTGCTGCTGACAACCAGTTTGCCGCGCGATGATGAGCTGGAACAAACCATGCAGCACGCGCAGTATCGGCTGATTCGCCGGAGTGGTTTCATCCAATCAAACACATTTAATGCAGAGCCATTCAAAAAGCAAACGCAGTATTACCTTGCCGCCGGCGCAACTTGTACGCAGCGTTATCACGGGGATTTGTACACCGTTGCCGAATCGGGCAATCACCCCGTTTACCGCTATTCCAAGCCGATGTTTCTGGGGGTGAAGGCATGATTGAATCAGGAACGCTCCAATGCTTTGACTTGACGCTGACAACGCAAGGGCTGCTCCACGTTGGGGACGGCAAAGTCATCCCGAAAAAATTTTACATGCTGAACGGCAATACCATCTCCTACATTGATGAAGAACGGTTGTTTGCCCTCCTCCTCCGTCGAAATCAGCTGGAGCGTTTTGAAGCCTATTGCCTTGGTGCGGACACAGATTTAGGACGCTTCTTCAAGAGCATTGCACTTTCTCCCGCTGAGCAGCATGCGCTTGTGCGCTGCACCTTCCGCAGTGCCGATGCACTTGATGAAAACCATTCGTGCAAGGAAATTCGTCCGTTTATCCGCAACACGGCCAATCAGGTTTACGTTCCCGGCAGCAGTATCAAAGGCGCGCTGCGCACAGCTCTGCTTTTTTCCATGATTCAGCAGGATGGCAGCAAAAAAGCCCCTCTTGATTGGCAGAAGCCAAGGGGCGCTTTTGAAGCACGTTATCTCCATCAATTGTATCCGCAGATTGAGCGCGATACACCGCAGAAAGACATTCTACGCGGACTTTCTGTTTCCGACAGTCAAGTCATCGCAGACAGTGCCATGTGTTTAAGCTGCAAGTGCGATGCCAGCGTCAGCGGCGCTGTCCGCAAACTGCCCCTCTGCCGTGAGTGCATTGCGCCGGGGCAGCTGATTCATACTACGCTGACGTTGAACCAGTCCATCCTGCGCGGCAGAATTACCAAGGAATCCTTGCTGCGTGCCATCCAAACCTTTGCTGCATACCATCAAAAAACGTACGCTGAACATTTTACCGTGCCTGACCATGCGCATTATCAGCTTGCAGCGTCAACGCTCTTTCTTGGCGGCGGCGCCGGCTTTTTCAGCAAAACGCTGTCGTACCCCTATGAGGGAAAGCAGCTTGCTTTGCAGCATGTTTCTGCGTTCATGTGCAAGTCTTTCCGTGCGCATCATCATGAAAAAGACCCTGCACTGGGCATCTCCCCGCATACTATGAAATATGGACTGTATCATCAGGAGTTATTCCCGTTCGGTCCATGCAAGGTGGATATTCTATGATAAAACAATACCGAATCAGCTTGGAAAGCAAGCAAACTGGGCTCAATGCGTCGATTGCCTATCCGCTTTACGCATGGCTGTTGTCACAAGTGCCGACGGAAGTTGGTACAGCGCTTCACGAGCAAGCGACCCGTCCAATCAATCAGTATATTCTTTGGAATGCTGCTGCCAATCGCGGCGAATGGGTGGTTAACCTCATGACCGACGAGATGGTCGAAATATTTTCGCCTGTCTTGAATGCACTTTCCGTCATTGCTCTGCGAAGCGGCACATTGCTTGCTACCGCAGGAAGCACCGTGGAAGTCCCAAATTTCCAGCATTTGTTGAAGTGCGGCGAATCGCTGTCAAACGTTCAGCTTTTTCCAATCCACTTTCTAACGCCCACAACGTTCAAGCAGGATAAGCGTTATGTGATTTTCCCGCAGGAATCGTTGATTTTACAGTCCCTGATCTCCCGCTGGAATGTCAGCTTTCCTGAAGCTCCGATGGATGACGAAGATGCTTTTCAGGCACTTCTGCGCGGCATTCACATTGTGGATTACAATTTGCACACCACCCGCTACCCAATGAAGCAAGTGCGGCTTCCTGCATTTCAGGGGCGGATTAGCATCGAAACGCGCCTGCCTGCGCCCATGATGGCGCTGTGGACAACGCTGTACAGCTTTGCCCCTTATGCCGGGATTGGTGTCAAGACGACGCTGGGGATGGGCGGCGTGTCAATGATGAAGGCATCCAATCTGCCTGTGTGACCCCTCTATTTAATGATATATTTCGGATGCCTACACATGAACGACGGGTGTTCCCCGATGGAAAGCTCCTGTGATTAACCCAGCCACCTCCTATGCGAGTAGAAGAATCGCATGGGAGGATTTTTGGTGTGCCCCGCATAATACTACTTCCAGATTCACCTGCGCCATCTGCTCGCGCCTTTTCCACTCTGTCGTTCGCTCATTCCACTTAGCGTATATTGATTTTTCTTTGGTGATTTTTGAGACGTTGCGCCAAATGGAAAGCAATCCGTAAATCAAGGCGCGTCTTTCGCAGATTCAGTATTTGGTTGTAGATGAGTATCAGGATATCAACAATCTTCAGGAAAAGCTGATTCTTCGGATTGCGGAGGCAGGTGCGAATATTTGCGTCGTGGGCGACGATGACCAGACAATCTACCAGTTTCGAGGCAGCAACGCGGACAACATGATTACCTTCGCACAGCGATATGCCCATGTGCATCAGGTGCATTTGGAGCAGAATTTCCGCTGCGCACCGGGCATTGTGGATGTGGCGGATTGCGTGATTGCCAACAATGCGTATCGCCTGCCGAAGAAGATGATTTCCGGTGCGGTCGCGCTGCAGGCAGACATCGAAGCAAATCGGTATGATGACAAAGAAGCGGAATTTGCCGCAATCGCTGAACGCATCGAAGAACTGCATAGGGCGGGCGTGCCGTACCGCGAAATTGCAATCCTCGTCAGAAAGGGAAAGTTGGTTGCACAGATTTCTCCTGCGCTGAATCGTGCGGGAATCCCATATGAAGCCGATAGTGTGGAAAATTTCTTCACTGGCGACTATTTTCAGCGTTTTGTGGATACCCTGCGGCTTTTTAACGATGGCGATAGGGCAAAACTCAATGAATGCTGGCAGGATTTTGCTGATGCGTCCGCAATCAAAACGGGGGTTAAGTTCCTGCGAGGAATACGGGGTGGTTTTCAGCCATTTAGCAGGATTCTGTGTGCATTTTGCGAGAAAATCAACTTCTTGGATGATGCGGCGGAAGACCTTGATGCGCGCAGAATGAGTTTGGATGGAATCAAAAGAATTTTAGACGACTTTGATGAAATCTATGGCGATTATCAGCTGTCAGCGCGCGTCGATATGCTGCTGAAATTTCTTGCGAAACGAGCGGCACAGGAATATCGGTACATCAGCTTTCAAGAGAAGTCCCCTGACAATGATGCCGTGCAAATCATGACGGTTCACAAGGCAAAAGGGCTGGAATTTCACACGGTTTTTCTGCCTGAACTTACGAAAAATGAGTTTCCCGCGCGTACGCTGGGCGGGAAGCAATACTATCATGTGCTGGGCGGCACATTTGCGGAAAACAAAGACAAATATCAAAGTACGCTTGATGATGAGCGGAAACTCTTCTATGTTGCTGTCACCCGCGCAAAACAAAACCTGTATATGTCCTATGCATCGGCAACGCAGCCGGTGTCATGCTTCGTACAGGAAGCGGCACAGTCACCGTATTTGCAGATAAACGACCGCGATTTGATCTGCAATCCGAAAGCCTCCGCTGATTCCGACAAGGCAGAACTCGCCCAGTATGCACGCAGTCAGCTGCAAGATTACTACACGGAAGCGTGCCGCATTCTCTTCCGGAGGCAGATGCGGACTTAAAGCGCATCGAAGGACTATCGCCCGACGAGATGATTGCGGAAGCAGAAAGAAACAGCTTGCTGTAACGAGGTTTATTTCTCGTGCGAACAATGCGCTTGAATTGCACTTTTTCTCGGAATTTTTGCCCGGCAGGGATGACGCAGCTGGGTTGGACTCAATTATGAGGGGTACATCAGGTACATCACAGCGCGATCGGCCGGACGACGATCGGCCGAACGACGGTCAGCAGGAGGATGCCAGCACGGCGCAGGCACAAGCGGCGCTATCCGCCCTCTTGCAGGACTGGCAGCACATTGCCGAGCAGATGCAGACCGACTTGGAGACATTCCACAAGCAGCGCGGCGACGAGGCAGGCGGCATGATACAGAATCTCCGCGCCGTCAACCGGGAAAAGTACGACTACACGGCGTTCCTGAAGAAATTTGCCGTGATGGGCGAGGCCATGCGCATCAATGACGATGAGTTCGACTATGTGTTTTACAGCTACGGGATGCAGCTTTTCCCCGAAAAGCGGATGCCGCTCATTGAGCCGCTGGAATACAAGGACGTGAAGCGCATCCGCGAGTTCGTCATCGCGATTGACACGTCTGGGTCGGTGATGGGAGAACAGGTGCAGGCGTTTTTGCAGAAGACGTACAACATTCTGCAAAGCACGGAGAGCTTTTTCAGCCGCATCAACGTCCACATCATCCAGTGCGACGAGGACATTCAGGAGGACATCAAAATCACCTCCCGGGAGGAGTTTGACCGCTATCTGCAAACGATGATTATCAAGGGGCTTGGCGGAACGGACTTCCGCCCGGTATTCCAGCGGGTGGATGAGATGATTCGGGACGGGGAGTTTGCCAACCTGAAGGGGCTGATTTATTTCACGGATGGCTACGGCTTATTCCCGGAGCGGATGCCCGCCTATAAGACCGCGTTTGTGTTTGTGGAGGATGGCTGCGAGATTCCCGAAGTGCCGGTGTGGGCGATGAAGCTGGTGCTGACGAGGGAAGAGGTGGAAGAGATGGCTGAAAGCACCAATAAATGACGCGGAGGAAAAGCAGATGGATACAGCCTTATCCGTTGCCGCGCTTGTAGTATCCTTGTTTTCGGCGGGGTTCACGCTGTATACGTTCATCTGGACGAGAAAGTCCGAGACCGGAAACAGGCGACACTGGAAGCATACAATCGGCTGCAAGAGCAGGTGCTGGATCATTTGAACGTGTACATGCCCAAGCAAATTGCGGAGATTGCGAAGAACACACGTTCCGAAGAGTACAAGCAGATAAGCGCCTATGTTGCGCGAATCGAGCATTTCTGCGTCGGTGTAAACCAGAAGATTTATGATCGAAACGTGGTTTACGAACTGGCGCAGGGCTACTTGGACGGCACGATAAAGAGCCGAATTGAGCCGATGATTGAGAAGAAGAGCCGTTTTGGACACGATTATTACGCCAACATTCATCAGTTTTACGATTGGATGGAGAAGGCACGAAAAGAAAAGGAGCGTAAAGAAAATGAGTGACTTTCATATTGTAGATGGCGTGCTGGTGAAGTATCGGGGAAAAGGCAGGAAGGTAGTGATTCCTGATTCTGTTACGGCTATCGGGGATGGTGCGTTCTGGAAATGCAGTAGCTTGACGAGCATAACGATTCCAGATAGCGTCACATCCATCGGGGATGAGGCGTTCGATGGATGCAGCAGCTTGAGGAGCATAACGATTCCGAACAGCGTCACATCTATCGGGGAAGGCGCGTTCTGGGGCTGTGAAGGGCTTGCAGATCCAAATGGACTGGTTATAATTCGTAGTGTTCTGTATGGCTATAAGGGTAATGCAACAAGCATAGAAATTCCGGACAGCGTCACATCTATCGAGAATGGTGTGTTCTATAAATGCAGTAGATTGACAAGCATTACCGTGTCTGGTTCCGTCAAATCCATCGGGAAGGAAGCGTTCACCGCATGCGTGAATCTGAAAGACTTCACCTGCCCTTCTTCTTTCGCGAAGCAGCTGCAAACCATACTGCCTAAAACGAAGACAACCATCATCCTTCACATCCCCGATATTTCCGACATCAGCGCCAAATTCCGCCCCGGCGCAGCAGTCGGTTTTGCGGAAGACAACCGCGATTGCACCGACGAAAACGGCAGGAAGTACATTAAGTACATCAAGGCCAACGCCGCAAAGCTGGCAGGTTTGGCAATTGAGCACCCCGCGTTGTTCTACCTGATGCTTCGTGAAAAGCTGATTTCCGCCAAGGATTTGGACGCATTCACAAAAGCCGTGCAGGACAGCGGCAATACGGAGCTGATTGCGGCAGTGCTGGACTATGCCAACAGCAGCGTTTCCGAAAAGGACAAGGCAAAAGTTCAGCAGAAGAAGGAAACGCTCGACACGAATGTGACGAATTTCCTGTTTGATGCGACAAAGATGGAGAAAGTCAGCGGGAAAACATTCGCTGTCACAGGCAGGCTCAAGACGTTCGCCAGTCGCGACGAGCTGAAAGCCTGCTTGGAAGCGTGCGGTGCGACGCTGACGGAGAATCTCTCGTGGCGTGTGGATTACTTCAACACGGAGCATGTGAATTACCTCATTACGAACACGCCGGATTCTGATACGGAGAAGAATCGGAAAGCAAAATCGCTTCGCATTCGGCGCATCACGGAGGCGCAATTCAACAAAATGGTCGGCAGAAAAGTACAGCAATAAGCACAAAGGAGCGTTCCCTTCATGAACATCAAGCAAGCCAAAGAGCAAATCAAGAATGCCATGACGGCGTATTTCTCCAAGGACGAAACGGGCGAATACATGATGCCCGCCTATCAGCAGCGCCCTGTTTTCCTGATGGGCCCGCCCGGCATCGGCAAAACCGCCATCATGGAGCAGGTCGCCAGCGAAATGGGCGTGGCGCTGCTCAGCTACTCCATGACGCACCACACGCGGCAATCCGCGCTGGGGCTGCCGTTCATCGTCCACAAGACCTATCAGGGCGGCGCTGTCGAGTGCGATGTCAGCGAATACACGATGAGCGAAATCATCTCCGCCATTTACGACCTGATGGAGGAAACCGGGCTGAAGGAGGGCATTCTCTTCCTGGACGAAATCAACTGCGTCAGCGAAACGCTTTCGCCCGTCATGCTGCAATTCCTGCAGTATAAGGTGTTCGGGCGGCATCATGTGCCGGAGGGGTGGATTGTCGTCACAGCGGGCAATCCGCCGGAGTACAACAACAGTGTGCGCGAGTTTGACATCGTGACGTGGGATCGCCTGAAGCGCATCGACATTGAGCTGAATTTCCAAATCTGGAAGGAATACGCCATCGGCGCGGGTGTGCATCCGGCCATCACCAGCTATCTGGAGATAAAGCCGGCGAATTTCTACCGCGTGCAGACGAACATCGAAGGCAAGAATTTCGTGACCGCGCGCGGCTGGGAGGACTTGTCCCGCATGATTCGCCTCTATGAGCGGAACAAGATTCCGGCGGACAAACTGCTCATCAGCCAATATCTGCAGGATGCAAAAATCGCTGCGGACTTTGCGCAGTACTACGATTTGTTCTGCAAATACCGCAGCGACTATCAGATTAGCACGATTCTGGATGGCAGCGCGCCCGAAGAAATCAAGCAGCGCGCGCTGAAGGCGAAATTCGACGAGCGGCTGGCGCTGATTGGCCTGATGCTGGATGCTATCAACCTGCAAGTGCAGCGCGTCATGGACGAAAACAAGATGACCACAAAGCTGATGGAGGTCATCAAGGCATTCCGGCTGCAGCAGGCGAAGACGAAGCTGCCGCCGAGCGAGGCGTATCTCGCGCTCATCGAGGAGCAGCGCAATGCGCTTGCGGTGGGCAAGAAATCCGCCGCCATGTCCATGGAGGATCAGCGCGTGCTGCGGCAGCTGATTGCGTGCATGAACGAGGAGACGAAGCTGCTGATGGGCTTGACGGGCATGGAAGCCTTTGCAGCGCTCAAGAAGGATTTTGATGCGCGAGTAAAGCGCCACAAGCAGAACGCCGAGACGGTGAGCAAGCAGATGACGAACATGTTCGGCTTTTCGGAACTTCTTTTCGGCGAAGGGCAGGAACTGCTGATTATTGTGACGGAGCTGACCGCCAACAAGGACACCGCCGCGTTCATTAGCAAATTCGGCTGCAAGGAGTACTATCGGCACAACAAGAATCTGCTGCTGTACGAGCGGCAAGGGGAGATTCAGCAGGCACTGAAGGAGTTGCAGCTGAACTGATAAGGTTGGTGTTTGGAAAAGGTATGAAAGGGAGTGGAAGAAAATGGGTGACTTTCGGATTAAAAATGGCATGCTGATGGAGTATACGGGGAGGGACAAGAATGTAGTGATTCCGGACAGCGTTACATCCATCGTGGATAGTGCGTTCTCGGGTTGCAGCAGCCTGAGGAGCATAAGCATTCCGGACAGCGTCATATACATCAGGGATGGTGCGTTCTCTTTGTGCCGCAGCCTGACGAGCATAAACATTCCGGACGGCGTCACATCCATCGGGGATAGTGCGTTCTCTTGGTGCAGCAGCCTGACGAGCATAAGCATTCCGGACAGCGTCACATCCATCGGGGATCAGGCGTTCAGTGGTTGCAGCAGCTTGACGAGCATAAGCATTCCAGCCCGCGTCACTTCCATAGGGCGTTTCGCGTTCTCTGGCTGCATTAGCCTGAAAAACTTCACCTGCCCTTCTTCCTTCGCCAAGGAGTTGCAAACCATACTACCTAAAACGAAAACGCCAATCATCCTTCACATCCCCGATATTTCCGACATCAACGCCAAATTCCGCCCCGGCGCAGCAGTCGGTTTTGCGGAAGACAACCGCGATTGCACCGACGAAAACGGCAGGAAGTACATTAAGTACATCAAGGCCAACGCCGCAAAGCTGGCAGGTTTGGCAATTGAGCACCCCGCGTTGTTCTACCTGATGCTTCGTGAAAAGCTGATTTCCGCCAAGGATTTGGACGCATTCACAAAAGCCGTGCAGGACAGCGGCAATACGGAGCTGATTGCGGCAGTGCTGGACTATGCCAACAGCAGCGTTTCCGAAAAGGACAAGGCAAAAGTTCAGCAGAAGAAAGAAACGCTCGACACGAATGTGACGAATTTCCTGTTTGATGCGGAAAAAATTGAGCAAATCAGCGGGAAAACGTTCACTGTCACAGGCAGGCTCAAGACGTTCGCCAACCGCAACGAGCTGAAAGTCTGCTTGGATGCGTGCGGCGCGATGCTGACGGAGAACCTTTCACGCAACGTGAATCACCTCATCACGAACACGCCGGATTCGGGTACGGCGAAGAATCGGGAGGCCGAATCGCTGGGAATTTCGCGCATCACCGAGGCGCAATTCAACGAAATGGTCGGCAGAAAAGTGTAAAAAATGCCCTCCGCCGGTTACTCACAACCGCGGAGGGTATTTCTATATCCTCATTTCGTCCTCTTAAAAAGTGCGAATTTGATATTTTGATACACAAAAGGTGGAAACCTGTTGAGGAGATTAGCACCTTCACCTCTTGAACCCCATGAAAAGCATTCGACGACCCGCAAACCCTTGCGCCACAAGGCTTTGCGGCACTTTCACAAGGGGCAAATAACCCCGAAATAACCCCGTCATCATGAATGAAACGATTTTAGCCCCTGTGCTGTGTATGCGGTTCAATGTCAAGGCGACAAAAAGCATAGGAGGTTTTTCTTTGATGAAAGCGACGATGACGAACAAACTGCCTGCCGAAATCATGGAGAACGGCATTCATTACACCCTTGTGGGCGACTACTACTTTCCTACCTGTATGCTCGCGGACAGGTCGCCCAATGGCAAGTGGGCATCCCTGTATGAGCGCTATTTGCAGGAGAAGCATCCACACGAGTATGTCAGGCTGATTTGGGCGGATGAACTGGCGGCGCTGCTGGAATCCGTGCAGAAGGAGTGCGAGGAGCGGGTAGCAGTGCTTGTTCGGGAGATGGCGGAGGTAGAAGGCGTGGATGAGGAGATGAAGGAAAATGAGCAGATGGAGTGGGTGCGGAGGATGGAGATGATTCGCGGCAGGGTAGAGGAGGTTGTGCGCGAGGAAATCATAGGATAAGTGAAGAGAGGAACGGCAGCAGGAATAGGGGAGTTCCTGCTGCTTTATTCGTATAATAATTGCTGTCATGGAAAGACGGACAACCGATACAGATAGACTGTTGAAAAATCAAGCAGTAAATGATATAATCATCATGGAAAACAGGGCAAGGAGGCTGGTGTTGTGCTTGCAAGAAAGAGCGAAAAGGAGCTTGCTCTGCGCAGCTCTGCCGCGGAATATCTGACCTTTGTCGCCGCCACCGGCGAGAGCGACGTCAGCTTCGAGATGCGCTACGAGGATGAAAATATCTGGTTGACGCAGAAGATGATGGCGACATTGTATGACGTATCCGTAGCAGCAATCAATCAGCACTTGAAGAAAGTCTTCGAGGATGGTGAGCTGCGCGAGGAATCAGTTATTAAGAAATACTTAATAACTGCCGCGGATGGAAAAAGCTACAACACCAAGCACTATAACCTACAAGCCATTATTGCCGTCGGCTTCAAGGTCAATAATCAGCGTGCCGTGCAGTTTCGCAAATGGGCGGGTCAAATCGTGAAAGACCATACGATTCAGGGCTGGACAATGGATGTGGAGCGCTTGAAAAAGGGGCATATGTTCACGGACGAATACTTCGAGCGCCAGCTTGAGCAGATTCGGGAAATACGGCTGAGTGAGCGGAAGTTCTATCAGAAGGTCACAGACCTGTACGCAACGGCGTTTGATTACGATAAGGACGCCAAGACGACACGCCTGTTCTTTCAGACAGTGCAGAATAAGATGCACTTTGCCGTCCACAGATACACGGCTGCGGAGCTCATCGTGGAGCGCGCGGATGCCAGCAAGGAGCATATGGGGCTGACTACATGGGAGAATGCGCCGAATGGCAAGATTTTGAAAACGGACGTGACGGTAGCCAAAAACTATTTGAGCGAACAGGAAATGCACTATCTGGAGCGCATCGTCTCTCTTTATCTGGATTATGCGGAATTGCAGGCGGAGCGCAAGATTCCCATGAGCATGGAGGACTGGGCGAAGCGTCTGGACGGCTTTTTGGACTTTAACGGAAACGAGCTGCTGACAGGGCCCGGCAAGATCAGTGCGGAGCAGGCTAAGCTCCATGCGGAGACGGAATATGAAAAGTATCGGATTATTCAGGATCGACTGTACGAAAGTGATTTTGACCGTTTCCTTATGCTGGAACAGGAAGTGAATCACAAACCATGAAAATTTTTTACTGAAACTTGATTGTGCAAACATATTAAGGCAATCCCGCACAAAGAAAGAACAGCCAAAATGTCGGGAAAGAGGTATAATAAAGAGGTGAAGAAGCAATTGACGATGAGCCTGATCAGCGA
>OLNY01002234.1_pt1 | contig 13757 bp, 14 predicted proteins | sample 1671981 | NCBI WGS metagenome assembly OLNY01 (sample SAMEA3136632, study PRJEB25190) | human gut metagenome | biome: human gut; feature: human-associated habitat; material: faeces | place: Austria | collected 2013 | reverse complement strand
TTCCATGAAAGACCAGATGTCTCTTGGAATGGAGCCTGGTGGAAAAATGATCATCAGTGGTGCCATACCTGCATTTATTAATAATAAACTATTATCATTTTTAGGTACTAATGGAAAACTCTCCATTCTTAAATGTTCTTTAGATTCAAAAAAGCTTATAAAGCTTTCTCTTAATTCATTTGCTCCCATGAATTTCATGATTAATTACTACCTCCGTTTTTTAAATATAAATAAAAAAGTCTCCATCCCTCAAAAAAAGAAAAGGGACGAAAACTTATAATTTCCGCGGTACCACCCTAATTATGTATATAAATATACATCACTTAAAGTAAAATAAGCTCCAAGATAGCTTCAATATGCAAAATAAGAAGTTTTCACCAAACACTTCCTCTCTAAATATTTACATCATATTTACTCATTCTTTTCATCGCTTTATATTAAATTTATTTCCTAGCAAGATTATATTTCATTTATACTCTTATGTCAATAAATGAAATTTATTTTCATTCCACAAAAGGCTTACTTAGAATAAATAATAATCTATATCATCATATACAACTTTTATTATAACGGCAATTGGGACCGATAATACCATACCTATTACTCCACCCATCTTCTCGCCTAATATTAATAATATAATAATTATTATGGGATGCATATTAGTACTATCCCCTGTTATTTTAGGCGCTAAAAAGTTACCTTCTACTTGTTGTATTAAAAATACACCTACTGCTGCCAATAAACCCTTTGTAACTGAACCTGTAAAAGCCATAAAAATTATAGGAACCCCTCCTATAATAGGACCAAAATAAGGTATTATATTAGCTATTGCATTTATTATAGATAATACTAATGGGAATTTCACTCTAAGTATTAATAATAAAACAAAGGATAATGCACCAATTATTAATGATAATAAAAGCTGACTTAATATGTACCTACTTAATATCTTATCAATATTATTATTTATATTTTTAATTAAAACTCTTTTATCTGTTGGAAATACTAATAATAATTTATTGTAAATTAAATGTCCATCTGCTAATAAGTAATAAGTTGTTATTGGAACAACTGCAAGACCCACAATATTTTCTCCAAGTAAAATCATATTATCTACTAAATTAGTTGATGCATTACTTAAAATCATATTTATTTTTTCTCCCACTTGTAGATATACAGTTTCAAAAACAGGCAATCTATCTAATTTAAATCTAGTTGCAAGAGCTAAAACATATTCCTCTATACTATCTAGCATAACTCCAAAATTTCCACTTTCTTTTAATATAGCCGCAATTTGAAGTGCTGTAACTAATCCATCTCCAGTAGTATTATGATCTAAGAATATTATATGACCTGATTGTTCTCCACCTAAGATATAATTATCTTTAAGCATTTCTTCAAGTACATATCTGTCTCCAACCTTAGTTTTAACTAGGTTAATACCTTCTCTTTTAGCTGCAATGTCTAATCCTAAATTACTCATTACTGTTACTACTAAAGTATCGTCATTTAATTTTCCTGCTTCTTTTAAAGCTTTTGCACATATTGTTAATAAGAAATCTCCATTTATCATATTTCCTTTTTCATCAACAGCTAAACATCTATCTGCATCTCCATCAAAGGCAAATCCAATATCACAATTCTTTCTTACAACATAATCCATTAACTCTTCCATATGAGTTGAACCACAATTTTCATTTATGTTATTTCCATCTGGATTATCATTTATAACATATACTCTAGCACCTAAAGCTCTAAACGCTTTAACTGCAGCCTTGTAAGCAGCACCATTTGCGCAATCTAACGCAACTCTAAGACCTTTTAAATCTGTTGTAATTGTGCTCATTGCATAATCTATATACTCTCTTAATGCAGTTTCTTCAGTATATGATCTTCCAACTGCTCCTCCAACAGGACTTGGAACACCTTCAAAATTACCTTCTATTACTGCTTGTATTTGATCTTCTAATTCATCTGATAATTTATATCCTCTTCCATCAAAGAATTTAATACCATTATATTCAACTGGATTATGAGATGCTGAAATCATAACTCCTGCATCTGCATTATATTTTCTTGTTAAATGAGCTACTGCTGGTGTTGGAACTACGCCTAAAATTACTGCTTCTGCCCCAACTGAAAGAATACCTGCTACTAAAGCTGCTTCTAACATATCTCCTGATATTCTAGTATCTTTAGCAACGAGAATCTTTGGTTTATGTGTTCCTTCTGTTAAAACAAATGCACCTGCTCTACCTAAACTGTAAGCTAATTCTGCTGTTAACTCTGTATTAGCTACTCCCCTAACACCATCTGTCCCGAACATTCTACTCATATATAATACCTCGCTTATTTATTTCAATTTAACTCTTATAGTATATCCTTTATTCCGATTTTTTACAATAGCATACAAGCTAGTACTTCCCTTGCTTTACACTTATTTATTCTTAGTATTTATTCTTAGTATTAATTCTATCTAATACTATATTATATCCACCCTGACCATAATTAAGACACTTATTGACCCTACTTATAGTTGCTGTACTAGCACCTGTTGCTTCTGCTATCTCTGTATAAACCTTTTTCTCCTTAAGCATATTAGCTACTTGAATTCTTTGAGATATAGCTTTCAATTCTGTAATTGTAGCAATATCCTCAAAAAACTTGTAACATTCATCTATATTTTTTAATTCTAAAACTGCCTTAAATAACATCTCTAAGTCATCATTAAAATCTAAACCTTTTAGACCCATATTATCACTCCTATTTTGTGTACATCCTTATTTTAACACTTTAGCATACTAAATTTAAACTGTAATCTATATTTTTCTTAGGTTATTCATAATCTTCTTCTAAACAACAATTTATTTTACCATATTTATCATATGTACTTCTAGTTGGTAATAACCATACTTCGCCAATCCCATTATACACTGTATTATATTCTTCTATAATCTCATCTTGTATTAATCTCTCATATTTTTCTACTGATATCTTTACATTATTACTTTTTAATATAACTAAATCATCATTTACTACTAATTTATCATTAAATAATTTGCATCTAATTATTTCATTTTCTGGAACTGGTAATTTTATTGCAACTACTCCACTTCCACTTAATTTTATTTCTTTATAATTATCATTATTAGAAAGAAGTAAAATATTAATTTCCTCATCACAAGCATAAAATATATCATCATTAATTATTATTTCTTCATCAACTAGTTCTATCAATGTAAAATCTTTAAAGCTAGGCTTTAATAAAATTTCTCCATTACCTTTAAATAGTGCTTTTATATTGGAATCCCTTAAATATTTACCTTCAAATAATATTTTTTTAATTCCTTTATATTCATGAATTATATCACTTCTTTCAATATACCCTTTCATATAACTTAATACATCATCTTGCAATTTAACTCCACTATCATTAAGTAATATTCTTATTTGTTTTAGCCTTTGTCCACTAGCTTCTATTGACTTTATAGCTAGCGTCTCTCTTAAACTAGTTCCTCCATTAAGTGAATCATACTTTAATATTTGAAATTTACTTTCCTCTCCCATTTGAGATACTAACTTTAATTTATTTTTCACATCTATACTAGTTCTCATAATCTCTTTTCCCCTTAACTTTTAGATTCGAATTATCTTTAATTCTATCCATGTTAACCTTCTATTAATCATATTACTTCTATAATTAACTATGAAAATTAATTAGCTATTTCAAAGTAAATTTTTATAGTTTAAATAAAAAAATATGCTCTAATTCATTTACTTCCAAGTATTGAATTAAAGCATACATTATTACTTATAATTTATTAAATTATAAACCCTATTGAAATACTACTATTTCTTCACCACTATCCCCTGGAGTTGGCAACCCATTATTTAAAACACGAACTGATGTTATTGTAACCTTTTCTAACATTCCTTCTAATCCTTGTATTTCAACACTAATATTATCATTCATTCCTCTTGTAATTTTAGATAAAGGTGGTAAACTTTGAACATATTGTCCCTTATCTGTATCTACAATAACCTTTGCAGGTTCTACCCATCCCAAAGAAAAATCGTATTCACTTTTATTATTAACTAAAAATCCTACACTCATAATTGTTACAATTAAAGTTATTAATAATTTACTAAATACTTTTTCCATTTTATTCTCCCCCATTTTATTTATTTCTATATTAATTTGAGCCTAAAGTCGTAAATATATCAATGCTTTGAACTTCGTTACTTACTCCATTTTCTCTAATACAGTACTTTGATAAGATGCTAATTATTTCTTCTTTTGTTTTAATTGAAATCTTACTATTATTATTTTCATATGAAGATATGTATTTTAATATCTCATTTTCTCCCTCTTCTCTAATTGAAAATACCGGAATTTTATTTGATTGTAGTTCAACTTCACATTGATAATTTGTAAAGAATACAGCACCTTGAACCCATATATTAATATTACTTTTCTTTAATAATTCTGAAACCCTATAAACTTGAGTTCCAACTTGTTTTATTGGATTATATATTGATTTTGCTTTATTTTCACCAGTTAAACCTGATTTTAAAGCATTAACTCTTGAAATATTAGTCTGTGCTATTAATCCTGTTATACCAAACCCTAGCAGAAAAACAAATTCAATTTGACTAGATGATTCAAAATTTACTTGATTTGAAAATATACACATTCCAAATCCACAGAATAATAATAAAGACAAGCTTAACCATTTAAAAATTCTTTTGCTGTTTCTACATTTATTATTAAAAATTCATCATCTGTATTATAACTAGCTACTAATTCAAAATTACTACTTATATCGTTAATAAAATCCTGATTATTTATAAATATATTTATCATTTGTTTAACTTCATCAATACCTTGCTTTTCTTCTTCTGTAAAATTATTAATCTTATTTATCTCTTCTATTAATATAGTTTTATCTATATTTTCTTCGTCACTATAACTAACTTCTTCATTGCTATTATCTTCATCATTAACACTTTCTGATACTCCCGTTTGAATTGAAGTATCTATATTGTCTGATTCATTATTATTATTTAAATAAGATATTGCCATAACCCCCCAGCTACTGTTGCTACAGTTAAAAGTGCAATACCACTCTTTATCATTTTTCCTGCTAATAATGATTTACCTATAGCTTTATTAGTTATATAATCGTAACTTTTAACGTTACTTTTATTTAATGAATCATTATTTACATCTAAACTACCTTCACCATTATCTATAGAAGATGAGTTATCATTATTATTTTCACTATTAAAATTATCTATTTCAGTATCACTATTAAAATCATAATCAAATCCTCTACCTTCTATAATAACTCTAGAGTTATTTAAAAATGAAACAGTTTTACCTATACTTTTATCTCCTAACTTAGTAATATTTTTATCTTTAGATATATTATTTGTAAAATCAATTGAACTTATAGACCATTTATAATTTGCTATTGCTTCTTTATTGTTATTTAAATATTTTTCTATAGAGTAACTTTTTACTCCAACTAATATTATTAATATAACAATTACTATATTAAGTATTAATGATATTCCCTTATCTATTAAATAAAATCCATATGCTATTTTTTCTATATTTATTTTATCAATTAATTTTTTCATTATTATTTCCTCCTATTTTTTAAGTTTTATTAATATTTATATCTTATAGATACATAAGATTTCAGTTTGGTTTTATATTTTTAAAAATTTTTAACAAAAAAACAAGCATAATGACAATACACTTAAAAACTTATTTTTTAAGTGTATTATCATTTGCCTGTTTCTTATTTTTATATTTTAATTGACCTAGAAGGCAATTTTTTAATATATTTTAGCTTCTTCTTCTCCACTAAGAACTCTAATTGCTCCTTGAGCTAATGCTAATAATTCATCTTCACCTGGATAAACTGTTACATTACCAATCCATTCAACTCTTTCTTTAATATCAGCAACAACTATAGGTGAATAAGCTATTCCACCAGTTAAAATAATAGAGTCTACTTTTCCTTTAAGAACTGTAGCCATTTCCCCTATAGATTTTGATACTTGATATATAAATGCATTATATATTAATTCAGCAAATTCATTTCCTTCTTGCTTTTCTCTTAATACATCTCTAGCATCATTAGTGTTAAGATATGCAACATATCCCCCCTTACCAACAATTTTGCTATATACTTCAGCTTGAGTATATTCACCACTAAAGCACATTTTAATTAAATCTCCAACTGGAACTGAGCCAGCTCTTTCTGGTGAAAATGCGCCATCACCATCTAATGCATTATTAACATCAATAACTCTACCATTTTGATGAGCTCCTACTGAAACTCCTCCACCCATATGAACTACTATAAGATTTAAGTTTTCATAACCTCTTTTGCTTTCTTTTCCAAATCTCTTAGCAACAGCTTTTTGATTTAAAGCATGGAATTTACTCTTTCTTGGTAATTCTGGGACTCCTGAAATTCTTGCTACTGCTTCTAATTCATCAACAACAACTGGATCAACTATAAATGCTTTTCCTCCAACTTCTTTTGCAATTTCATTTGCTAAAATTCCACCTAAGTTAGAAGCATGTTGCCCTTGAACTCCAATTTTTAAGTCATTCAATAACTCATCATTTACCTCATAAGTTCCTCCAGCCATTGGTTTAAGCATTCCACCTCTACCTACAACTGCATCTAATGTAGTAACATCAAAATTATTATCTTTTAATACATTCATTATTACTTCTTTTCTAAAACCTTTTTGTTCAAAAATACTATCATACTTAGCTATTTCTTCTGATGAATGTCTTAAAGTTTCAACAAAGACTTCTTTTTCGTCTTCATAAACACCTATTTTAGTAGATGTAGATCCTGGATTAATTATTAATAATTTATATGCCATATTTCTCAATACCCCCTAATATTATTTTCTACCCTCTGAAACTAATGCTGCTAATGCAATAGAGTTTACCTTTGTTTCAAAACTATCAGCTCTTGAAGTTAAAATAACTGGAGCTGATGTTCCAACTAATATACCACCATTTTTAGTTTGTGCTGTATAAGTTAATGATTTATACATAACATTTGCAACATCTATATTAGGAAGTAATAATACATCCGCTTTTCCTGCCACTGGTCCTGTAACGCCTTTATGATGTGCTGCCTCTTCTGACAATGCATTATCTAATGCTAAAGGTCCATCTACTATACAACCTTTAATTTGTCCTCTATCACTCATCTTAGATAATAATGCTGCATCTACTGTTGCTTGCATATCTGGATTTACTACCTCAACTGCACAAACTGGTGCAACCTTTGGATTCTGTATTCCACAAGCTTTTGCAACCATTACTGAATTGTTAATTATTTGAACTTTTTGTTTTAAGTCTGGATAAGTATTAAAAGCTGCATCTGTTAATAATATTAATCTATCTATCCCTTCAATTTCAAATACAGATACGTGTGACATTAAGTTCCCTGTTCTAAGTCCAACTTCTTTATTTAATACACTTCTTAAAAATGTAGCTGTATCTACTAATCCTTTCATAACCATATCTGCTGCACCACTAGAAACTAATTGTATAGCTTTTAATGTTGCCTTTTTAATATCTGCTTCATGAATTATTTCAAAATCACTTAAATCCATATCAATTTTTGCTGCTACTTCTTCAATCTTTGCCTTATCTCCAACTAAAACAGCCTCTGCTATTCCTCTATCTTTTGCAGCTTTAACAGCTTCTAAAACTGGCTCATCTTGTGCAACTGCTACTGCCAACTTTTTTGTTGTTGCTACTTTTAATTTTGTTAATAAATCATCAAAATTCTTACTCATAATACACCTCTCCTATTATAACCCTTCATTTAGTAACCATATTAATTAAATATTTGAATATATTTTTATATAATGAAATATTTACCTATATATATTTTATCAAAGTTTTCAACAAAAACCTAAATTTTCAGAAAATTCACGTTAAATTTTTAACTATTATAAAAAAAAGAAAATCAGTAGTTAATATTACTGATTTTCTTTCATTTAATTATAGTTGTTTATATCTTTCTATAATTCTTTCTGCAACTTTAATTCCATCAACTGCTGCTGATACAATTCCACCTGCAAACCCAGCACCTTCTCCACATGGGTATAATCCACCTAATGAAATACTTTCTAATCTCTCATTTCTTGTTATTTTCACTGGAGCTGAAGTTCTTGTTTCTATACCTGTTAAAACGGCATCTTCTCTTCCGTATCCCTTAATTTTTCTATCAAAGTTATTAACTCCATCTTTTATTCCATTTACAACATATGAAGGTAAACATTCTCTCATATCTGCAAATTCAAATCCTGGTTCATAGCTTGGAGTAACCGCACCAAGCTTAGTTGATTTTCTATCATTAACAAAGTCACCTAATAATTGAACTGGTGCATTATAATTTCCGCCACCTACTTTATATGCTAGTGCTTCATAATGTCTTTGGAATTCCATACCTCTTAGAACTGAACTTCCTTCAAAATCTTCTGGACCAACAGTTACAACTAAAGCTGAATTTGAATTTTCCTTATCTCTTGCATGATAACTCATTCCATTAGAAACTAGTCTCTTTTCTTCAGATGCTGCTGCAACAACAACACCACCAGGACACATACAGAATGAATATACTCCTCTTCCTAAAGCTCTACTTTGATATGTTAAATTATAACTAGCTGCTTGTAATCTTGGATGACTAGCCATTTTCCCATATTGTCCTATATTTATCATCTCTTGAGGATGCTCTATTCTAACTCCAATTGCAAATGCCTTTGGTTCCATGAATATTCCAATATTATTTAACATTTCATATGTATCTCTTGAACTATGTCCTAAAGCTAAAACTAAAGCTTCACAAGGAATTTCATCTCCATTTACAACTATACTTTTTACTTTTCCATCATTACTTTTTATGTATTCAAGCTTAGAAGAGAAACGAACTTCTCCTCCTAAAGCAATAATTTGCTTTCTTATGTTTTTAACTACATCTTTTAATATGTCAGTTCCTACATGTGGCTTTGCCTCATATTTAATTTCTTTTGGTGCTCCTGCTTTAACTAATTCTGCTAAAACATAATCACACTTTTTATCCTTAATTCTAGTAGTTAATTTACCATCTGAAAATGATCCTGCTCCGCCTTCTCCAAACTGTACATTAGATTCTAAATTCAACTGTCCGGTTTTCCAGAACTTATCCACAGTTTCGGTTCTTTTATCAACATCTTCTCCACGTTCTATCACCAATGGTTTATAACCTTTTTGAGCTAGCATTAATGCTGAAAATAATCCTGCTGGCCCTAATCCAACAACAACTGGTCTATGATTTAATATTTCTTCACCTGGCGCAACATCTGGATCATATTTTGAATTATCTATTCTTACATCATTATCATGAACTCTATTTACTAACTTTTCTTCATCCTTATGCTCAAGTTCAATTGCATATGTAAATTTAATGTTATCCTTATTCCTAGCATCTATACTTTCTCTAACTATTTTAAAATTTTTAATTTCATCTGAAGAAATTCTTAATTTCTTACTAGCTTTCTTTTTTAATAATTTTATATCATCATCTAACCCAAGACTTAGGTTGTTAATTCTTATAGTCATATAAATCACCCTTAATAATATTATTTCTAGTTTTTAATATTGTAACACAAGAGATTGATAGTTAACAGTTATAAGTTATAAGTGGTAATTTATAACTTAAGCTTTTAAATTAACTCTTAATTTATTTCTTATAAACATAAAAAGAAAGTTGACATATGTCAACTTCCCCTTAACTACTGTTGTGGTACCTCTTCCTCTACGACATCGCCATTAGTTGGCACGTCCTTTGTTACTGTCAATTTTATATCACTTACAGTATCTATTATTACATTATCTACTCCAACTAGATTTACAGTTGGCTTCTTAGTAAATTCACCGTCTTCAGCATATTCGGATACATCTAATTCAGCAGTAAAGTTTGCCTCTGTTAAACTATTTAATACATCCTCAAATCCAGAAACAGTTATAGTAACCTTAGTATTATCTGGAACAACAGTTATTCCTTCTTGCTGTCCAATCATTGAATAGTCAATTGTAAACTCTCTTGTTTGTAATTTTTCAATAACTATATTAACAGTTATAGAATTTTCACCATTATGAATAAGTATTCCATCTGGTATTCCTAATGCAACTTCAATATTAGTACTATCTTTTATTTCAGAAAGATTTATAACTTCTGTTCCAATTTCATTAATAGAATTTAAATTATCTTCTGGTCCTGTTATTCCTATTTCTGTAGTAGATGAGCTTATTGATTTTAATTTTAACCCATTTGCTAATGTTCCTGTTGTATTTATTTTAATTGGAACTGTCTTTCCTTCATTTATTTCAATAGTTGCTTCTGCCCACTTTTGCGATAACTGAACCCCTGTAACCTCTTTATCATTTTCATCTACTGGTGTAACAATATAATTCTTAACTATTGTCTTTACAGCATTACTTTCTTCACCTTCTGCAATAACTTTTGTTACAGTATTTACTAAAGATTCTGGTCCTGATACTACTATAGTCTCTGGACTAAATATAGGTGTTGCTACATAATAACTTGATTTTGAAATAACATCAATTTTAGATTTTACTGGAACTTCTTTTGTAGAATATCCTTCAGTATTTATTGTTATTGTCAAACCATTACTATTTTTTATTTTAACTGTACTTGGAGCATTTTCTATATTTACTGCAATCTTATTTTCCCCTTTTTTAAGTACAAATTCACTTAAGTCTACAGTTATAGTAAAATCACTTTTATCTACACTAAATAAATCTTGACTATTTCCTTCTATTTTTAAATTTACATAAAACTCTTGATTTGGCGATAATGCCAATCCTGCCTCCTTTAAACTATCAGTATTTTTTATTTCTACTGGCACTCTACTTAACTCATAAGACTTTATTGGATTTTCTATATTAGTTACATAAATCCATAATCCCAGCGATAGTAAAAGACACACTAATTGAACAATTATTTTCTGTTTATTTTTCCAGTTATCCACGTTTTCACCTTCTTGCCAGCAGATTTAACATTTTTCTCTTCTCTATGTTCCATTATCTTAAGTAATATTGTTCTTAATCTATCTTTATCATAGTTTCTAGTTAAACGTCCATTTATAGCTAAAGAAATAATTCCTGTTTCTTCGGATACTATTATAACAAGTGCATCAGATATTTCTGATAACCCTATTGCTGCTCTATGTCTAGTTCCTAATTTTTTATTAATTTCTTTATTATTAGTTAAAGGTAAAACACATCCTGATGCTAATATCTTATCTCTTCCTATTATTGTTGCACCATCATGAAGGGGTGTGTTTACAACGAATATATTTTCTAATAAATTTGAAGTTATTTTTGCTTCTAGTATAGTTCCTGAAGATATTATTTCTCCAAGACCTGTTCCTTGTTCAATTGCAATTAATGCACCTGTTTTTGTTTCTGCTAAGTTGGAAACTGCATTTACAATTTCACTAACATATATATTCCTCTGTTCTCTATCTTCAAAGCCATGTTTGTCTTCAAAGGCACTTCTTCCTAAATGTTCTAAAGCTCTTCTTATCTCTGGCTGAAATATTATAACAACTGATATTATTCCAATAGTTAAAGTCTTGCTTAATATAAAATATAACATACTTAAATTAAGTATAGAACTAATTGGAATTAGTATTATTATAAACGCTATTCCTTTTAATAGCTGTTCTGCCCTTGTTTCTTTAATAAGCATATACCCTTTATAAAATATAAATGCTACTACTAAAATATCAATAACAGCAGTAACCGACATGCTCTTTAGTGAATTCATTATCATTGAAATAAAATTTTGCATTTAATCCACCACCATAAAATTTCTAATTAAATTATACACTATTCTCATAATTGTTAAAATATTATAATTCTATTTTTATTTATCCAAATTATTTCATATTTATTATTATAAGGCTTACATACTCTTTATTTTCAACATCAAATTTAAAATTATTTAAGTATATTTTAATTTTCATAATAATATAAATTATAGAAAAAGTTTTTTTCATAATATTTAATACTGTAAATTAACTTAAAGGATGTGATATATATGGAAAACATAAAAAAATCATTTTCTGAAAATAAAACCTTTGTTATAACATTATTAATTTGTGTATTTTTAACTTCCTCTATGATGTTATTATTACATAAACCTAATAATTCTATTTCCTCTACTACTAATAACAAAGATATTATTATCAATGATTCTGCTCTAAAAGATTTTGAACCTTATGTTACAGAGTTATCTAAAATAAATTTATCATTAAAAAAATGTATTAATGGTGTAACTATAAATAGTAAATCTGCTTATAGCATACTAAATGATGATTTAAAACAATTAAAGGAATTAAGAGAAAAGGTTTCTGCAGTGGTAATAGCTAATAATAATACTCCTGACATTATTCCTAAGCTAATCTCATGTATAGAAAATACAGAATCATTATATAGTTATTGTGTTGATGTCTTATCTTATACAAGTAATGTATCTACAGCAGAAATTACATCTCAAATCCTTCTTTTAAAGGAAGGTTGTGAAAAAAGTTATGAAGAATTATCTCCTTATGGTTTTTCTTTAATATTACCTGAAGAAAGTGAAACATTTTTAGATAATTTAATTGGATATTTAAATACCTTAGAAAAGCTAAATAAAGAAGAAGCAATAAAAACTACTCAATACAACTCATATATTGAAAGGCTAACTAAGTGTACAAATGAATTTTCTGGAATATTAGAAGACTTAGAACCTGCTATAAATCTAATAAGAAAGGAAAATAGATCTCTTGATGTAATTCTTAATGATATTAACGAAAAAGAAAATACTCTTGAGACTATAAAAAAAGATTTTAACTATTCTTCAATACCAGAGGGATGTATCTCTTATTATAACTGCTTAAATAATACTTTTACGTTATATTCAACTTATTTAAACTCATTAAAAATTGCTGTTATATATGAAAAATCTTCTTCTAGCTATGAGGAAAATAAAGATAATATAAATAAGAATTATGATAATGCTTATTCTAAATATAAGGATTTAAAAACTTCCTTTGAATCATTATTAAACTCTTTTTGATAATGTTTTGTATTATTTAAAATTTTCAGATATACGCATTAATACTGACGCTGCTTGAGCTCTTGTGGTATTTGATTTAGGTTCAAATTTGCCGTCTGTATCTCCTGTCATAATATCATTTTGATTATTCCAATCAACTGCATTTACAGCATATTCGGAAATACTGTCTTTATCTTTATATTCAGCGTTCTTTTCTATATTAATATCATATCCTTTGTATTTTGCATAACGGTATATAATAGCCGCCATCTGTTCACGGGTTATATTGATATTCGGTGCAAATTCATCGTCGGATATACCTGAAACTATATTATTTTCGGCAGCCCAACGAACTGCGTCTGTATAATAAGCATTATCCGTATTTTTAAATGTCACCTTGTAATCTGTATTCGGCTCACCCTCCATGCGCCATAAAACAGTCACCAACATTCCTCGTGTAAGATTTTCTTCAGGTCCGAATTTATTATCTTCTATTCCCTGCATTAAATTATTTTTATTAGTGTATTTTGCAGCATTGAAGAACCTATCTTACAACGGAATTTATACAATGACAGACGGTCATACTTTTCAAGGCAGAAA
>OLNY01002232.1_pt1 | contig 13772 bp, 9 predicted proteins | sample 1671981 | NCBI WGS metagenome assembly OLNY01 (sample SAMEA3136632, study PRJEB25190) | human gut metagenome | biome: human gut; feature: human-associated habitat; material: faeces | place: Austria | collected 2013 | reverse complement strand
CGGAGTGATTGACACGGGAGTGAACAGTAACTCTTTTCCCACAATGTGCCAGTCCAACATAACACACTTCTCCGGTCATCTCTGCGTCATATTGTTTTTCCTTTATCTGTTCCAGTGCCTTTTCTGCAAGCTTTTCTAAATCGTCTTTTTCATCTTTGGTATACTTGAATTCCAAAATTAAATTTGGATATCTGTCATGTTTTGCATAAAGACAGATATCACTTCTGCCTTCTCCGGTTTCCCGATTGCTTTTGATATCATAATCCTTTCTAAAAAATGCACACATTCCAAGCGTCATCATATGGTAACTATTCTCATCTTTCAGATCATGATAAGATGGCAATTCCAAAAGAACTCTCTGATACTCTTCTGCAAAACGTTCCATATCCTTTCTTTTAAGAGCATTTAACATCTTTTCCATATGTCTCTCATCGATTTTCAGATGACATGCTGTTAATTCTTTGAACACTTTCCACACTTCCAGATTAGGAACCCGAAGTCGGTAATAGTCCTCTTCGATTTCTTTTGTAATTGTTACAATTCCGGCATTTACAAGAAGTCCCCATAGATTTGCTTCGTCCATTTTTTCATAATAAGTCATTGAAAAATCTACTGTCACTTCTACTTCACCTTCTGTGACCAAGGTCTCATATTCTTTCTCAAAAGACCTTCCCTGTACTTCAAGTGCATTACGTAAAATACTGTTTTCGCTTGTATTAACCCAATAAGAATCCATCCTTCTTCTTGCCGCATAACACGATATTGACCATGGATTATATACATCTGTACTGCCAAAATGATATCCATCGTACATCTTTTTCAGCTCATCTGAAAATTCTGCTTTACAATAAGCAAGCAGCTCTTTTACTTCTTGCTCTGTAAAACCAAAACAGTCATCATAATCTTCATCCTGCACTGTGCAGACAACTAAATTATTGAGACCCGAAAATATATTTTCCTTCGCAATTCTCTGAATTCCTGTCAGAATTGCCTTTTGAAGATAATCGTTGCCTTTCAGGGACGTTGCCAGAAAACGATTCAACATGGCTCTTACTTCATCATAATATCCTTCGGAATTTGCAGACATAAACGGAGTATCATATTCATCTAACAGCAAAAATACTTTTTCTCCATAATACGTACTCAGTGCCTGACAAAGAACAGCAATTGAACGAATTACATGATTTTCTATTTCTTTTCCGATGCTTTCCTGACATAAACTATTATAAATCATATTGAATTCTTTCACCTGGAATTCTGACAGTCTTCCATCATTAACCATCTGATAAAAGCGCTCATACTCCGCACGTACAGTATCTTTCAATGCATAACACAAAGATTCTGCATCCCCCGCTTTCACGTTAAGGAAAGACAAAAATACAACAGGATATCGATTGAGCTCCTTGTAGTGGACAGATTTTGTAATCTTTGTTCCACAAAATAAATCGGAGGAATCTTTTGTGCAGTCAAGAAATTCTGCCAACATTGACATATTAAGTGTCTTACCGAACCTTCTCGGTCTTGTAATTAATGTAATCTGATACCAGGATTCTAAAAACTGTTCAATAAACTGTGTTTTGTCCACATAATAGGCTTGTTTTTCACGCAAATCGCGAAAGTCCTGTACTCCTATTGCAAGTTTAGGTTTTTCCTCTTGTATCCCAGATACATTGTACAGAATGCTGTCTTCCTTTACCACGTCACAACTTGCAACATAAGTTGGTTTTCTTCCAAATAATTCATCTAAGGAACAGGCTAACACCTCACTTATTCGTTCCAGTACTTCAAAGTCCGGTGTCCGGTTTCCATTCTCATAATTGGTATAAGTCGATCTGGAAATCCCCAGTTTTTCTGCCATCTGCGCCTGAGTGCAGACCCGGGATTTACGTAATTTTGTCAAATACTCGTTAAATTTTGTTTTCATAGAATCACCGCTTTTTTTCTTTTAGTATACGCTTTTATGTTTCATTTTGCAACATTATTTTTTTATTTATATACAAAGAAGGACAGAAAGGTTTCGCTTTGTTAACCTTTCTGTCCTTTTTAAATAGTTGCTATCTTATTTTCCTTACAGCATAGCTCCGAAATCTGTTACGATTGCCTGTCCTGTAATTGCCTTTGATTCATCGCTTGCAAAGAACAGGATTACATTTGCTACATCTTCTGCTGTACAAGATGGTGTTCTAAGATTACTGTGTGTTGACATTGCACCGATCATATCCGGGTCAAGTGCTGCCGGATTTGTTCCTGATGTCATTGGTGTAATGATATTTCCCGGGCAGATTGCATTACAACGGATTCCTGTTGCCTGGAAACGAAGTGCTGTATGCTTTGTCACACCTACGATTGCTGCTTTAGACGCTACATAAGCAGCTCCGCCACATCCTTTCACTCCTGCAATAGAAGCAACATTCACGATAGATGCTCCTGCCTGCATCTTCTGTGCTGCGGCACGCATGCAGCGCATAGTTCCTTTTTCGTTCGTCTCTACGATACGATCAAGATCTTCGTCTGAGAATCGATCGATTGGTTTCAGTCCTTCCTCAAGAATTCCTGCATTATTCACAAGAATGTCTACCTTGCCATATTTCTCGATCACGAGATTCATCAGTCGCTCCGGATCTCCCTTCTTTGAGATATCTGTTGAAACAGCGAAAACTTCTCCTCCTGCTGCCTTAATCTCTTCTGCTACTTTCTCCAGTGCAGCCTCTCTTCTCGCTGTGATAACAACAGTTGCGCCCTCTTTGGCGAACATCTTTGCTGTTGCTTCTCCAACTCCTGAGTTACCTCCTGTAATAATAGCTACTTTACCTTTCAAACGATCCATTTCAAAGATCCTCCTTTGTTGTTATAGGTAAAATTATACAATTCTTCTTTCAGTATTTCAATCTTTTTATCTATATTTTACATTTTGTTTTATGCTTTATATTTCATCCAAACAAATTCATAGCCTTTCAAAACTGGATCTTTCACTTCTACAATTTCACCATTCACCAGATTTCTGAAAATGCCTTCTTCCTGCATCCACGCAGTCTGTTCATTTTCGCTGAAATTAAACAGTGCAATAAATCGTTCTCCCTTATACTCTCTGAGGATTCCTAAAATACTGTCATTGTGAACATCATAAGTATATACTTCTGCTTCCTGGGAAAAGACATTTTCCTGTCTTCGGATCTGTTCCAATCGGTTCAACATCTGGAACAATTGTCCCTGTACAGTAGAAAGATCTTTTCTCTTATCCGCGAGTTCCCACAGGAATGCTCCTCTGTGGAGATAACGTGAATCAGATGCTTTTTCAGCATCATCTTTATAACTATAATCATTTACCTGTCCTAACTCATCACCACTGTAAAGCATCGGAATTCCCGACTGTGTCAACATGTAAGCGTGGAGCATGAGATCTTCTTGAATTGCCGTCTGCATTTTTTCTGCATTTCCTTCAAATCCCGCTGCTTCAATTCCGCACATGGATGCTGTTGTTCCACAAAATCGTGCATCTTGAGTTACAGGATCATCGTTATATAACTCTCCACGGCTGATGCTGCCTGCTATCTTTCCGGTGAAATAATCATTCAGATAACGCTTATGAGAAGGCTCTTCCATTCCCCATTGTTTCATTGTATCAAAATCAAGCCCCCACCCGATATCATCGTGACAACGAAGGTAATTCAAAAATGTATATTGCTTTGGCAGACGGCTAACTATATCCATCTGTTTCTTCAAAAGCCGGATGTCTCTTGTCGCAATACTATTCCAGGTCGTCGCCATTGTTGTCACATTATAGAGCATATGACATTCCGGTTTTTCAACTGTACCAAAGTACGGCACCACCTTTTCCGGCTCCATAACCACTTCGCCAAGAAGTATCACGCTCGAACAGACAATTTCTGCAATCATACGCATCATTCTGACAATCGTATGTACTTCTTTCAGATTCCTGCAGCTTGTTCCTAACTCTTTCCAGATGTAAGGAACTGCATCGATACGGATAATATCCATTCCCTGATTCGCAAGAAAAAGAAAGTTATACATCATTTCATTAAATACTCTTGGATTACGGTAATTTAAATCCCACTGATATGGATAAAACGTCGTAAGCACATAATGCCCGATTTCCGGAAGCCATGTGAAATTTCCCGGTGCAGTTGTAGGAAATACCTGTGGAACAGTTTCTTCGTATCTCGCCGGAATATCACCGTTATCATAGAAGAAATAACGGCTCATGTATTCTCCTTCGCCTGCTCGTGCACGTTTTGCCCACTCATGTTCCTCAGAAGTATGATTCATCACGAAATCCATGCATACATTCATACCATTTTCATGACATTTTTCTGTCAATCTGGCAAGATCTTTCATTGTACCGAGATCTGGTCTTACTTTCCGAAAATCTGCCACGGCATATCCGCCGTCTGATTTTCCTTTCGGAGTATCCAGAAAAGGCATAAGATGAAGACAATTTACATTACACTCTTTCAGATAAGCTAACTTTTTTTCTACACCTTTCAGATTACCGGCAAAGTTGTCAATGTACAACATCATGCCAAGCATTTCTTTTTCCTTAAACCAGTCAGGATTCTTTTCTTTCTTAATATCTCTTTTTTTCAACTCTGTGCTACGCTTCAAGTAGTAATCATGCATCTGCTCACAAAGTTCTGCATACATTGCATCATTTCCATACAACTCCATATAAAGCCAACGTAATTCATCCTGATGTTTTTCCATACGCTGTGCAAAGATTTTTTCTGTATTATTCACATTCCTCACCATTTTCTGTTCCATCGTCAACCAATTTATTTTACTCTTTCACAAAACAATACTGATATGCCTGATATTCGCCCGGCTCTATCGGAAGCGGCATGCCGCCATACATAAGTGCAGCTCCGGTGTATCTTTTTCCACTCTTTTCTTCTCGATATACAGCTGTTTCTTCAAGCCCTTGAAGTTTTACATAATTTACTGTCATATTTCCATGAATCACCTGCATAACTATATTTAAAAGAACTTTACTTTGTTCTTTCTCATCTGTATGCACAAACTCCCATGCGCAGATTTCTTCTGTTGTCGGATCTGAGAGACGATAGTACAATCCGTTCTGAATGATCGACGCATAGCTCTTATATTCTGCGATTTGCTCTCTGATCTCCTGCTTTTCTTCTTCAGAAAGTTTCATAAGATTCAGCTCATACCCAAAAGTTCCGGACATTGCAACAACACCTCTTGTATGAAGTGGGGTCTTTCTTCCCGTCTGATGATTCGGCACTGCTGACACGTGAGAACCTACTACCGATACCGGATAACCAAAGGATGTTCCATACTGGATCCGTAATCTGTCAATTGCATCCGTATTATCACTACACCAGATCTGCGGAGTGTAATACATCATACCGGCATCAAATCTTCCACCTCCACCGCTGCAGCCTTCGATCAGCAGATTCGGATATCTCTGCACAAGACGTTCCAGAAAATCATATAGTCCCAATACATAATCATGTAACACTCTTCCCTGATCTCTTGTTACAGAAGAATAAACATCCATCAGGCTTCGATTCATGTCCCATTTTACATATTCGATATTACCCTGATCCAACACCTTGCAAATCTGATCATAAATTTCATCTACAACTTCTTTTCTTGAAAAATCCAATACAAGCTGATTTCTGCTTCTGACCGGATTTCTGCCCGGAACCGTCAATGCCCAGTCCGGGTGTTTCCGATAAAGATCACTGTCTTCTGAAACCATTTCCGGCTCGATCCAGATACCAAACTTCACACCCAAATCATTAATTCTCTTGATCAGATTTCCAAGTGTGCCACCAAGTTTCTTCTCATTCACAAACCAGTCACCCAGTCCGCTGTTATCATCATCACGTTTTCCAAACCAGCCGTCATCCATAACAAGCATGTCAATATTGACTTCCTTCGCCGCTTTGGCAAGCTCATAGATTGTATCTCCGGTAAAATCGAAATAAGCTGCTTCCCAGCTATTGATCAAGATTGGACGAATTTCTTCTTTATATTTGCCTCTGCAGATATGTTGTCTGATACAATGATGCAGATTCTGAGACAAACGATTCATTCCTTCTGAGGAATAGGATAAAATCACTTCCGGAGCCTGGAACATTTCTCCTGTTTCCAACGGATAGCGAAAAGCTTCTTCCTGAAGTCCCAGCATCATTCTTGTCTGGTTTAACTGATCTTTCAACACTTCTCCCTGGAAACATCCACTGTATACAAAGGACATTGCATAACAATTTCCTTTGTCTTCTGTCGTTTCTTTTTCTGCAAGGATCATCATCGGATTGTACTGATGACTGGAGGTTCCTCTGACACTTCCGATTTTCTGTGTTCCATGCACAACCGGAACTCTCTGAACATTTCGCTCCATCGCATGTCTACCATAAAATGTTAGAAACTCATAATCTCCGTAAAGGAAATCCAGACTTGCTGACTCAATTTTGTTTAAATAGATTTTGCCACTGCTTTCATTTTTCACACACACACTTCTTGTAATAATATCCTGTGCGGGAAGCACTCCATAAAGAAGCACCACCTTAACTCCCGTCACCGGATCTTCCATTAAGATTTCCAGTGTCTGTGCTTCCTTATCACTTGCATAAACTGCCGGAAGTCCTTGCAGATTATATTTTCCATCAAAGATTTTATGACTCTTGTAACGAAGGTCGCAGCTCATACTTCCATCTGCATTTTCTACTGCAAATGCTGTACTTCTGAAATCTCCGTTCCCGTAACAAGGAAATTCCTGTGGAAGTGTATCCATTGAATACGTACGATCTTCTCCTGCATCATATGGATTTCCCGAAAATCCCCTGTCATAATATGTCAGAAGATAGTCCATACATCCATCGGTTTTCTTCCCGTAATATAGATGTAACAAAAATCCATAGCGATCCACCTGCATCTGATATGTTGTATTTTTTGTCTGTAAAGTAAATGTTCTGTCTTTCTCGCAATATATAATTCCCATATCTAAATACTCCTGTTTTCCATTTTAGCGAAGCAAGATCTGCATTACTGTCTGTTCTCGCTTCGCTATCTTTTACTTTTTATTATTTCACTGCTCCATTAACAACTCCGTTGAGGATATGCTTCTGACAGATCAGATAGAAGATCAGAATCGGAAGCAATGCCAACAGATAGGAGGCAAATGCCAGATTATAATTTGTTCCAAACTGTGTCTGGAAGTTCAGCTGTGCCAGCGGAAGTGTATTTCCGCTTCCTGAACCGGACATGATGACGAGTGGTGTCATTACATCGTTCCATGTACCAAGTGCTGTCAGAACTGCAACTGTCGCATGCATTGGTTTCATGATTGGGAAAACAATCTTCCAATATGTTTTCCATGTACTCGCACCATCCACACAGGCTGCTTCTTCCAATGCCAACGGGATATTTGTCAAATATCCGGAATAAAGCAATACATTCATCGGCATATAAAATACAACGTACAGAATAATAACTCCTGCTCTGTTTGCCAGTCCCATCTGCGCCGTCTGTTTTACAACAGGCATCATCAGAATTGCAAATGGCACAAACATTCCGCTGACAACATAGAAATAAATGAATTTGTAAAATTTACTCTTCTTATTTCTTCCGATTGCATACCCCAACAGTGAATGAATCAGAATTGAAAGGACAACTGTTACAAGTGTAATAAATACACTGTTTCCGAGAGAATGCCAGAAATCTGTCACTCTCATTGCCTCAGCAAAATTATCAAGGCTCAAATGACTTGGCAAGGAAAGGATTCCGCTGATACTATTCGTCATCTCAGAAGGCTTCTTCAGTGCAATTACGATTGTCATATACAGTGGAAAAGCAACCGTAATCAGACCAAGTAAAAGTAAAATCGTTACAGGCCAGTTTACTCGTTCTTTTATTTTCATTTTTTCCATTACAGCTGTTCCTCCTTTTTCCCTGTGATTGTCATCTGTAATACAGAAATTACAACAATAACGATAAAGAATATCACTGCGTTTGCACTCTGGAATCCAAACTGACCGCCACTCATACCATTGTTATAAATCAGATAAGAAATGGATTCTGTACTCTGTGCCGGACCTCCTTTGGTCAACGCCATGATCTGATCAAATACCATCAGGAAGTTTTTCACACAGAGTACCATATTTATGCTAAAGAATGGAATAATGAGAGGGAATGTCAGATGTCTGAACTTATTCCATCCTGTTGCACCGTCAATCGCTCCTGCTTCGTAAACATCCTCCGGAACTGTCTGCAGTCCTGAAATATAAATAATTGTATTCATCGCAATCGACTGCCATGCACACACGATTACAACTGCGATCCATGCCAGTTTTGTACTAGACAGCATACTGGAAGAAAGGGTCTTGCTTCCAAGCATTTCTCCAAACGCCGGAAGAATGTATGTAAAAAAGTAATTGAAAATGTATCCTACAACCAACGCTCCGAGAACATTTGGAATAAAGTAGGCACCACGAAACGCACTCTTGAATTTAATCTTACTATTCAGTCCGAGTGCAAGGATCAAACTGATTACATTTGTCACAATCGTAGCTACAATTGCAAGTTTAAATGTAAACAGATAAGAACCTCCGACTCTGCTGTCTGTAAAAAGATCCTGATAATTTCTAAGTCCTACCCAGTCAAAGCTTCCATAACCTTTGAAATTCGTAAAACTGTAAATCACACCTTTGATCAGTGGCAATGTATTAAAACAGAAAAACAGTGCCACGATCGGAATTGTAATCAGAAGAAAGGTCATTTTTCTTCCACTCATTGATTTCTTTCCCATGCTTGAATTCCCCTTCCTTAATCTTCGTCCGCATGCTCTTTCTCGTAATCTTCCACTTTGCGGATGATATCACGGTTATATCTCTTCCAGTCTGTATCAAACTTTGTTAAGAATGCATCCACATCCCCTTTCATAAGAAATGTCTGGATCTGTGCATCAACTGACATCTCTGAAGGATAGTAATGATCCTGGTAATCTGCCATTCTTCCTTCTTCTATGAAAGATTTCACTCCATCAAGTGTTGAAGCAAGTTCAAAATCTCCTTCCTTACAAGGAACCGCTTTCTGTTCATCTAGATAACTCTGTACATTTTCATCTTTCAAAAGGAAATTAAGCACTTCATATGCTGCTTCTTTATTCTCGCAGTCTTTCATAACACTGAACTGAAGATCCACACCGGAGTTCAGCTTATTCTCTGATGCGTCATTATTGGCCGGCATTACAAAGGAATCGATATCCATATCTGGATTTACTGTCTGAATCTGTGGGATTGCATAACTTCCGATCGTGTACATTGCAGATTCTCCGTTTGCAAATGCTGTACAAGCTCCATTGTAATCATAAGCGAAAGGATCTTTCGGTCCATATGCAAGCAGTGCCTTTGTCTTTTCTGCTACTTCTCTATATTCATTTGAAAATGTTGTCTCTCCTTTGTTCACCTGGCTGCAGACATCTGCCGGTGCAAGATCAACGGCGATCGCATTCCAAGGTGCAAGGCAGGTCCATGTATCTTTAAAGCCAAAATACAATGGTTGGACTCCTTCACTCTGAATCTGATCGCAGAGGGCTACGAATTCATCCCAGGTTTCCGGAATTTCCCAGCCATATTCCTCAAACATTGCTCTGTTGTACAGAACTCCTGCTGCATTTGCCACATATGGAACGGCATACACGCCATCCTCCGGTACAAATTCCAGCGCTTTGTCTATATCCAGGTAAGCCTGTTTAATAGAGTCCAAGCCTTCATAATCTGAAATATCCATCAGCATATCAGAATCAATAAAGTTAGAGAAATTGACATCTCCACCGATTCCGATAATATCCGGAGCGTCTTCTCTGATAAAACGTGTTTTAAGTACTGTCATTGCATCATTTGGAGATTCGATCGTCAAATGAATATCATCATGAGTTGCATTGAATTCTTCTTCAATCTTTTCAAATGTTTTCACTGCCTCAGGTTTATACTGTACAAGCTCGATTTCTATCTTTCCGCTATTTTCACTCTTCTGTCCGCAACCTCCGAGTACCATTGCCGAAGTCATACAAAGCATCAATCCCATGCAAATGATTCGATTGCTCTTCTTATACATTTCCTTACTCCTTCCTTCTACCATACACCTTTCATTTTGACACATTCCGGAATATTTTTGTCTCTTTATTCGGGTTTTCTATTTGATAAATAAATTCTAACATATCTTTATGCGACTATAAATATCTGTATTTTTTATGTTTTATAGCAAAATGCAATTTTCCCTCTCATATATTGAAGTTATCTAGCATTTTGATATATAATGATATCAGAGGTGATTTAAATGAGCGATTTACTTTTTTCTGTATTTCCAAATGAAAATTTTGTTGATCTAGGATTATATCAATATGGATGGGAACAATGTGCACCGGCTCACTCGTTCGGTCCTGCAGCAAGAAATCATTACATTTTCCATTATGTGATTTCCGGAACAGGAACATTACTTGCAGATGATGAAAACGGAAACACCATCACTTGGCAGGTAAAAAGCGGACAGGGCTTCATGCTTTTTCCGGGACAGGTCAATACTTATGTTGCTGATTCTAAGCTTCCGTGGGAATATACGTGGGTAGAATTCGACGGTCTTCGGGCCCGCGAGATTGTCACAACCGCAGGTCTGAGCCTGAATCATCCCATTTATCATGCAAGTTCAAAGGAACTTCGCAACCAGATGATGGAAGAAATGCTTTATCTGAGCCGTCATCCCGAAGAATCTCCGTTTCATCTAATTGGACATCTCTATCTGTTTTTAGATTATTTCATGCGTTCTGCCTCAACAGTTCATGTGAAGCAAAACGGAAGTATCCGGGATTTTTATATTAAAGAAGCTCTTTCGTACATTGAACAGAATTTTCAGAATGATATTTCTGTAGAAGATATTTCCGCATTCTGCGGATTGAATCGAAGTTATTTCGGAAAGATTTTTCACGATACGATTGGACGTTCTCCACAGGAATTCCTGATCAGTTATCGTATGACTAAGGCTGCAGAGCTTTTGAAGATCACTTCACTGTCAATTGCAGATATTGGGAATGCCGTAGGGTATCCAAATCAGCTGCATTTTTCACGTGCATTCAAAAATGTCTATGGGATATCCCCAAGAAATTGGAGAATTGAAAATAAGATTGAATAATAGGGACTGTGGTTTTCTCCACAGTCCCTTAATAAATCACATTATCCTATTAACATCTCCTGTTCAATTTCCATTTCACTTTCCAGGATACATTGCTTCAACGCTTCCAATTTACCGGCATTTAATACCTCTAACTTTTTCTGCTTTCCGCTGCTTAGCTTAATTCCTTTTCCATTTTCCAGCGCTGCCTTATAAGAGGGCTCGTCCATCTTCCATGGAATCAGATTTGGGAAAATATTATTCTCATTGTATGTATTATTTCTGTAATAAAAAGAGATTACTTCCTGCTCCAAATCCGGAACCGATTCTGCTAATTTCATAAGCATAAAGAATCTTTCACACAACACTTGTTCATGCGTAGTAGCATTTTCTTTTCGAAAATGCTTTTTAAATACTCTAATAAACAATTCATCCTGCATATTTTCCACAAATGTTTTTGCAATATCAATTGCTTCATTGATTGTACGTATATTGTTTCCTACAGTTGGAGCGCTCATATTAGCATTATTCCCATTCGGATGCCATAGCATATATGTAAGTGTTTCCTCAATAACATATATATCTCCCTCCAAAAGGACATTAATCCATCTAAATTTGTCATTCAACTGATAATACATTTTTTCTCTTACAACAATATTGAAATAACAGTTTCTTTCGATTAATGCTGAAGGATAACTAAGACAGTTTGCCCCCATTATTAACTTTTCAAGCCATTGTTCCCTAGTTTTATTTTTAGCTGCAAATTCCGTTTCTTCCGCCTTTTGTACTACATTATAATTTTCATCTATCTTCGCTGCCCATGTAAAGCATGCCTTTACATTTGAATTATTCAATAGTACATTCATCTGCTTTTCAATCTTATCGAGTGCCCAACAATCATCCGAAGTAGTAAATGCTATGTAGTCCCCTGTAGCTTTTTCTTGAAGTAAAGAACCACATTTTGTAATATCATTTTCATCAATATGGAGTATCTGTGTAATTTGTCCGCTATATTTTTTTATAATTTCATAAGAGTTATCTGTTGAGCCATTATCCAAGACAATTAGTTCTATATTCGGATATGTTTGATTTAAAATGCATTCTATAGATCGTGCAACATATTTTTCATGGTTATAGCAAGGCATTAAAACACTTACTTTTGGGATTTTTTCCTTATTATTCATATTCCAATATTTCTCCTACAATTTTCAAAACATTCTTTTTAAATATCTTGTTTTAAATATTCATTTACTTTTTCTTCATTTAACGCACTGTGATAAATAACTATTTTTGTACTTTCCGTTAAATCAAGCAATTTGATATTATTTTTGTAATCTCTTTCTCCCTTTCCCTGCTCTATATGCCAAATTGCAAATTTCATACTAATATATTTCTTTTTCATTTCTTCCCATGTTATTACATCATGAAAAAAACCTGTGTCATAAACATTATTTTCTAATTCCTTTTTTCCTATTTCTGTAATATTTAATGCATACTGTAAGTCATTATTGCCTATGCTGTGTCCATTTACCATAGTGTATATACTAACTGCCAGTTCTATGTTTTGACTCTCTAAAGCACTTTTCAACAATGAAAAAATACGCTTCTCCATTTGCTCAGCCTCGGGATTATATTGCTGTTCAAACGAAGCATCAAAATATTCTTTGTACTCCATTAAAAACCTTTTGCGTGCTTCATCATATTTGGAAAGTTTTGAATATCCACAATCATGCATGCACCAGGGAGATTCTTGTCGTGCAACACCCACCCTGTATCCTCTCCTACGGAATTCCAATGCCTGAGATACATCATAAAAATCCCATCCCAGTTTTAAATCCTCTCGCCATGGGATATCATATTGCGTTGCCATGAGCATCCCATCCACAGCTTCCACTTCTACATAATCTGTCGTTATAGAATACCCTGTCGTGACTAACAATCCTTTTTTGTTATTGCAAGCATAGATCCATCCCCTGTTCCATGCATTCCATACTACAGCATTCTGCGGCAGATTAACGCCTCCCAATACCCCTAATAATCCTAATCCTTCATGCATTTGAAATATATTAATCAATTCTGCAATGAAATTTGTATTGTAGATAAATACATCCTGATGCAAATACACTTTATATTTTGCATCACTACTTTCCATTGCAGCATTATATGCTTCTGCTATGCTGTCCGCATCTCCAATACTGATAATATCTATTTCATACTGTGAAGGAATAATCAATTGTTCAATATACCAAACACACTCCTCAAGATATTGTTCATTATTGGCGCAAATGATAAATGCAATTTTTTTCTCATTGATTTTTTCTTTCATATATTTTATAAAATAAAAAAGGGAACCATCCGCCGGCTCCCACCTTTGCCAGCAAATTTATTCATTAATTCTTTTTTGCTAGCATCGCATATTTTATCCTCCTTGACCTTAGTTGCTTCCCTGCATATTACTATTATTCATATATTATATCGGTTCTTTTAAAATTATATTTAGTACCAAGGGAAATACTTTCATAGTACTTATTATTTTACTCAATTGCCAAAGTAAATTCCGGCCGTTCCATCCCCAAAGCTGAAGTAACTTCGGCAAATCCTAAAGTGGAAGTTACTCTTGC
>OLNY01002224.1_pt1 | contig 13811 bp, 11 predicted proteins | sample 1671981 | NCBI WGS metagenome assembly OLNY01 (sample SAMEA3136632, study PRJEB25190) | human gut metagenome | biome: human gut; feature: human-associated habitat; material: faeces | place: Austria | collected 2013 | reverse complement strand
CTGTTAAAAGTACTGATTTTGTCCACTCAAGGTTGTTGATGTTGAACTGACCTACAGCATAATGACCAGCTTTTGCTTTGTCTAACATTTCTTTTGCAGATACTAACATTGTTAATTCCTCCATAATTTTAAAAATATATTTCCCATTTGCACTCATTACCTCGTGATTTCATCACTCAGTAACTTCGCCGTTCGTCAAATACAAATCTTTTCGTATTTTCCTCACTTGCACTCATTATATATTACTTTGATGCAAAAATAAAGTTATTTTTTTAACATATATAACTGTCAAATCTTTTATTCTTCCGGCTTTTTGACCATAATGTCCACTGCCTGTTTCAGATTTTTCACACAGACTTCCTCATGGTCACCGCCAAATTCCCCATCCAGAGTCCATGGGATCTCCCTGGAAGCGGTAAACTTCACTTCGGCTGTCTTAAATGAATAAATCATATCCGTGTCATCTACGAGATTGATCAGGGATGCGATGATCTCATTCAGTTCCATTGGGTTCTTCGGCTTTTTGATCAGTGTAACTTCAAAAACACCGTCATCGAGCAGAACATCTTTTCCGGTCATCCCCTTGAATCCGCCTACAGATGTAGAGTTTGTGATCATTCCGTAGATAAACTCGTCCTGAATACGCATATTGTTATATTCCACCTGCATCATAAAGGATGGGATATCATGAAGGCATTTTGCGCCTTCTAAAATATAAGCGGCATGACCGAGCACATTTTTCCATTCCTGGCTCGTCTTATAAGACACTTCTGTAAAAAGTCCAAATGCTGCGACATAGACAAAATAATCCCCATTAAACAGACCGACATCGCACGGAAACGGTTTTCCTGTGACGGCCGCCTCTGCCGCTTTTTCCATATCCTTCGGTATTCCAAGCGAAGAAGCAAAATCGTTCGTGCTTCCGGCCGGTATGTATCCCAGTGGAACTTTTGCTTTGCATTGCATCATTCCGGTTACCACTTCGTCTAATGTACCATCTCCACCGCTGCACACAACAAGATCATAATTTCCGGCATACGCTTCCACTTTTTCTTTTGCATCTCCTGCACACTGCGTCGGATATATCGTAACCTCATAATCCGCTTTTACCATGGTGTCCACGATGTCTAACAACTGATTCTTAATCTGTGCCTTTCCTGAGCACGGATTGAATACAAACAATAATTTCTTTTTCATATCCATAAATCACTATACTCTCTTATTCGTTCAACATTTATTTGCCTGTCAAAAGTCTCTCTAATGCTTCCACTGCTTCCACTTCGTCTGTTCCTTCCGCATCTATCGTGACAACCACTCCGTTTGTCAGAACAAGGCTCATCATTCCCATGATGCTTTTTGCATTGACATGTTTCCCGTCCATCTCCAGATAAAGATGACTGGAAAACTGATTGGCGGTCTGTACCATCAATGCGATCGGTCTTGCTTCCATTCCTGCATCCATCTGCACTTCTACTGTCTTTCTCATCGTCTTATCATTCTCCTCCTATTCCCTCAATCCGTCTGCGATCTCACTGATCTTCCGAAGTCTGTGGTTCACACCCGATTTTCCAACCGGCGGATCTAAATACATTCCAAGTTCTTTGAGTGGTGCCTCAGGGTATTCCAGCCGCAATAACGCCATCTCTTTTAAATTGTCCGGCAGGCTGTCTAACCCCATCATTTCCCTGATATATGTAATGTCCTCCAGCTGTTTTACTGCCGCATTGACCGTCTTGCTGATATTGGCAGTCTCGCAGTTGACCTTACGGTTGACGGAATTACGCATCTCTTTTAAAATGCGCACGTTCTCTAAATTCATCAGTGCCACATGTGCTTCCATCACATTTAAAATATCAACAATCTGTGCCCCTTCTTTTAAGTAAACAACAAAATGTTTTTTTCGTTCCACGATCTTGGCATCCACATCAAAACTGTTCATGGTATCCCGAAGCTGTTCTGCCTGTGGCATAGTTCTGCACACAATCTCAAAATGATAGGACTTGTTTGGATCACTGATGGAACCACCAGCTAAGAATGCCCCTCTGATGTAAGCTCTTTTACAACAGCCCTGCAAAAGTAACAGACCATTGACTGTCTCTGTGATCATCGGGATCTGATGATCCTCATCCCACATTTTTACTGTCTCATAAATTTTCTTCTGTTCTCTTCCGGATTTTTCTCTTTTCTCCTCTGAAAAATCGAACAGTTTTTTTAACAAAAGATCGTACTTTGTATTTAACAGTTCATTTTCAGAATCCAGAAAAAGGTCACACCCGGATTCACTCACCTGCACTTTTCCATCAAATGCGATCAGCGCCGCCAGCTCCGCGATCTGACAATGACGGCTTTTCCCAAGATGTCTGGAAAGTTCTTCTTTTACTTCACTTGAAAAAGACATTCTATTTACCTCGCAGGGCATCTTTTCCTATATCCCTATGCTCAATCTTCAGACCATATTCCTTCTTGTCCGCCATTCTCTTGTACAATTCATTGGCAAGCGTTACCGAGCGGTGTTTTCCGCCTGTGCATCCAATTGATATGACAAGCTGGTTTTTTCCCTCTGCAATGTAGTTTGGTATCAGGAAGTTGATCATATCCTCTAATTTATCCAGAAACTCGTGCGCCTCCTTAAATTGAAGCACATAATCCTGAATTTCCTTGTCATTTCCTGTCTTGGCACGAAGCCCTTCCACGTAATATGGATTCGGCAGAAAACGCACATCGAAAACCAGATCGGAATCCGCCGGGATTCCATATTTAAATCCGAACGATAAAATCGTGACGAACAGATTTTTATAATCCTGGTTCTGCACAAATATTTTTTCAATCTCCGCTTTCAGCTCTCTTGTCAGAAGCTGACTGGTATCTATAATATAACTTGCCCGCTCTTTTAAAAAGGCAAGTCTCTCTCTCTCTTTTGCAATTCCTTTATCGACACGCTCCGAGCCTGCCAGTGGATGGCTTCTTCTCGTCTCTTTGTATCGCTTTACAAGTACGGAATCCTCCGCATCCAAAAATAAGATATCATAAGCGCCGCCGTTTGCCTTGATCCGGTCAAGCACACTTCGGAGTTCCTCAAGTGCCTGTCCACTTCGGATGTCGATCCCGACAGCGACTTTCTGTAATTCTGCATTCTGCTGCAGATCAGACAATTCCACAAATTTTTCCAATAAAGGGATTGGAAGATTATCGACACAGTAAAAGCCGATATCTTCCATCATTTTCAGTGCTGTACTTTTTCCGGCTCCAGACATTCCTGTTAATATCACGAATTTCATATTATAACCACACCTTTCTCATAAGTTTGCAGCTTAAAATTCACCAATCATTTTCACTTCCGGTTCCAATACTACACCAAACTGTGCCTGTACCTTATCCGATACGTCCCTCATCAGCTGACAGATATCTGCTGCTGTTGCATCCCCTTTGTTGATCACAAAGCCACAGTGTTTCTCAGACACCTGCGCACCACCCACCTGATAGCCGCGAAGTCCTGCATCCATGATCAGCTTTCCTGCAAAATATCCCTCCGGTCTTTTGAAAGTGCTTCCGGCACTCGGATACTGCAGTGGCTGTTTCTCTGCTCTTTTTTCATTCAATTCTTTCATTTCGGAACGGATTTCCGCCTCATTGCGCGGCACAAGTTCCAAAACAACTTTTGTAACAATATATTTTTTCTCTGGAATACAGCTATGCCGGTAACCCAGGTCGAGCGCATCTCTGTCAAGTTCCAACTGTGCACCGTTTTCATCGAGAACATATACTTTCTCAATGATGTCCTTCATCTCTCCGCCATAGGCTCCGGCGTTCATGACAACTGCTCCGCCGACACTTCCCGGAATACCGGCAGCAAATTCCATGCCGCCCAAACCATTCGATGCCGCAGTATTGGCAATTTTCGAAAGCATCGCACCTGCCTGTGCCGTGATTTTCGTTCCATCCACTTCAATGTTTCCCATTGGGTCTGTCATCTCGATCACCACACCACGGATTCCCTTGTCTCCCACAAGCAGATTACTGCCATTTCCGATAAAAGAATATGACACATGATACTGTCTGCAGAGTGCAAGGATAGCCACAAGTGCTGTTTCATCCGGCTGGACCAGCACATCTGCCGGTCCACCCACACGAAACGTTGTATGTTTTTTCATTGGCTCTTCCATAAAGATCCCGGAGCCACCCATTACATTTTGAAGTTCTGTCAAAAACTGGTCATTCATTGATCTTCCCTAAGCTTCCTTTAAGAATGCAATATAGCCTCTGTATGCCTCATACAGATCAACTTTACTGATGATCTCCCATGGCGCATGCATATTCAATACCGGAACACCGCTGTCGATGACATTCATTCCATAATTTGCAAGAATGTAAGCGATTGTTCCGCCGCCGCCCTGATCTACTTTACCAAGCTCGGCTGTCTGGAAGGATACCTCATTTGTATCCATAATATTTCTTAATTTTCCAATATACTCTGCATTTGCATCATTGGAACCACCCTTGCCTCTGGAACCTGTATATTTATTAAATACAAGTCCTTTTCCAAAATATGCGGTGTTTCGTTTTGTCATAACGCTTGGGAAGTTCGGATCAAACGCTGCCGATACATCGGAGGAAAGCACCTTGGAATTTGCCAGTGCTCTTCTGAGTGCCAGTTCTGAATAACTTCCTGCTGCTGCCATTACTTCTGCAACGGTATTTTCGAAAAATCTGGACTGCATTCCGCTGGCTCCCACGCTTCCGATCTCTTCTTTGTCCACTAAGAGGCAGACACTTGTGATCTCCGGATCTTCTGACACAAGCATTGCTTCAAAGGATGGATATGCGCACACCCTGTCGTCATGTCCATAACCCATGATCATGCTGCGGTCAAAGCCGTAATCTCTTGCTTCTCCTGCCGGAACCACCTCGATCTCTGCGGAAAGGAAATCTTCCTCCTCTATACCATATTCTTTGGATAAAAGATTCATGATATTTGCTTTCACTTTTTCTTTTACTTTCTCGTCTTCTGTCTGCATTGGAATGCTTCCGATCAAAAGATCAAGATTTTCACCCTCGATCACTTTTGCAGCTTTCTTCTCTAACTGTTCTCCTGATAAATGGATCAGAAGATCACTCACTCCAAACACCGGATCGCCTGGTTTATCGCCGACATTTACCTTTACAACAGTTCCGTCTTTTTTTGCAATAACACCATGTAATGCCAAAGGTAACGTTACCCACTGGTATTTCTTGATTCCACCATAATAGTGGGTGTCTAACATAGCGAAATCGGTATCCTCATATAATGGATCCTGTTTTAAATCCAGACGTGGTGAGTCAATGTGTGCTCCAAGGATATTCATTCCTTTTTCCATGCTCTCTTTTCCGATTACAAATAAAGCCATGCCTTTTCCCATGTTATTGGCATATACTCTGTCGCCTGCTTTCAATGCTGTATGCTCTGCGATTACCTTTTCAAGATTTACAAAACCTGCTTTTTCTGCTTTCTCCACAAAAGAAGTAACGCACTCGCGCTCTGTCTTGCAATCAGAAATAAACTTGCGGTAATTCTCTGCGAACTGAAATACTTCCTCCCGTTTATTTCCTTCCGGGTATTTTTCCCATGCAATTTTGTTTTCCATAATTTTGTCTCCAAATCTAACTATATATTTATAACGGTTTTTCCGCTATATGCAAAAATGTAAATATGTCGTCTCCGGCTTAATCGTCATCATCATGACCTTTTGTGATATTCTCCTGCACACGGCGGTAAAGCTCCTGTGCTGCATTGTAACCCATTTTCTTCTGTCTGTGGTTAACCGCTGCTGTCTCACAGATGACTGCAAGATTTCGTCCCGGACGGATTGGAAGCGAATGACACGCCACTTTATTTCCAAGAAATTCTGCGTATTCATCCTCTAAACCCAGACGGTCATACTCATTTTCTTTCTTCCAGTCCTCTAGCTTGATGACAAGGTCAATCTGCTGTTTTTCCTTGACACACTCAACACCGTAAAGCGCTTTCACATCGATAATACCGATACCACGCACCTCGATAAAATATCTCGTGATGTCCGGAGAAGTGCCGATCAGCGTATGCTCATTAATCTTGCGGATCTCCACAACATCATCTGTTACCAGACGATGTCCACGGCGCACAAGCTCCAATGCCGCCTCACTCTTACCGATTCCGCTCTCACCCATGATCAGAAGTCCTTCACCATAGACATCGACCAGAACTCCGTGAATGGAAATACATGGTGCCAGCTGTTCACTCAGACAGAAAATCAATTCTGCCATAAATTCCGATGTGCTTCTCCTCGTTCCCAAAACCGGAACATCATTTTCCGAAGCAATCTGTAAAAAATCTTCATCCGGCTGTAAATCCCTGCAGAAGATAATGCATGGGATATCATATGTGGTAAATTTCTGTAAAATCTTTTCCTTCTTCTCCACATCCAGTCTCTGTAAATAGGTGTACTCAACGTTTCCGATGATCTGTACACGCGACTGCTCAAAATGTTCAAAGAACCCACTCAACTGCAACGCCGGACGGTTCACATCACTGATTTTAATACGGTGTTTTTTCAAATCCATGTCCGGCAGGAAATTATACAGATCCATGATCTGTGCTACTTTGCTGACACTTACTCCATTCGTTCCATTCATACCCTTTTCTCCTTTATGTTCTGGGGATTTTTTGTTTTCCTCTGCGCCGGAAAATACTTCTGCCGCATAGAAAACCCATTGTCATAAATATATCACAGAACAGCGTCTTTGTGAAGAAATTCATATACTGCCTGCGCCGCTTTTTCGTTCATGCTCTCGGTGTCGGCAAGATCTTCTGCCGAGGCCTCTCGGATTGCCTCTAACGACTGATATTTTTTCATCAAAGCTTTTCTTCTGGACGGACCGATTCCCGGAATATCATCCAGTATGGAATGCACCTGTTCTTTGCTGCGCAGTGACCTGTGGTATTCGATAGCAAAACGATGCGCCTCGTCCTGAATTCTTGTGATAAGTTTGAATCCTTCACTGCCCCGGTCAATCGGTATCTCAATATTGTTATAGTATAACCCACGGGTTCTGTGATTATCATCTTTTACCATACCACAGACCGGAATATTCAGATGTAATTCATCCAGCACTTTCAGGCAGATATTGACCTGCCCTCTTCCACCATCCATCATAATAAGATCCGGGAAGCGTGTAAAACTGCCATACTCTGCACCGAGTTCTTTCTCCTGCATTTCTTCCTGCTCCCGCATTCCGTGTGTAAAACGCCTTGTAAGGACTTCATGCATGGAAGCATAGTCATCCGGCCCGGTGACAGTGCGGAGCTTGAACTTTCTGTAATCGCTGCGCTTTGGTTTTCCTTTTTCATAAACCACCATGGAACCAACCGTCTCGAATCCGTTGATGTTGGAGATATCAAACGCTTCCACACGCTGTAAGCCCGGAAGATCCAGCCATCCTGCGATCTCTTTCATCGCTCCGATAGTTCTTCCCTCCTCACGCTTGATTTTCTCCTTATCCTGCGACAACACAAGTTCCGCATTCTTCTGCGCCAGCTCCACCAGTTTTTCCTTCATTCCTTTTTGCGGAATACGGATATAGACTTTGCCGCCGCGCTTCTCCCCCAACCATTCTGCCAATACTTCATGGTCATCGATCTCCTCCGGCAGCATGATCTCCCTCGGAATAAACGGCGTGCCGGAATAAAACTGTTTTACAAATGTAGTCAATATTTGTTCCTTAGTATCTTCATTTCCGATCTTTACATAAAAGTGATCCCGTCCGATCAGTTTTCCATCCCGGATAAAAAATACCTGTACGACCGCGTCTCTGTCATCCGCAGCAAGTGCAATAATGTCTTTGTCCTCGCCGTCGTTATGCGTGATTTTCTGTTTCTGTGCAATCTGCTTCACGCTGTTTAAAAGGTCGCGATATTCGATTGCCTTCTCAAACTGCATCTCCTCGGAAGCAGCCATCATTTTTTCCTGTAACGATTTTAAAATTGGTGCATAGTTTCCATTTAAAAATTCAACGGCTGCATCCACACGCTGTCTGTACTCCTCTTTGCTGATATAGCCCTGACACGGTGCATTGCACTGATGAATGTGGTAATTCAGACACGGGCGGTCTTTTCCGATATCTTTTGGCAGATTCCGGTTACACGTTCTGAGCTGATATAATTTATTGATCAGTTCGATCGTATCCTTGACTGCTCCTGCACTCGTGTACGGTCCAAAATAGCGTGACCTGTCTTTTTTCTGTTGTCTGGAAAACAGAACCCGCGGAAAATCCTCTCCGACCGTCACTCTGATATAGGGATAGGTCTTATCATCCCGCAGCATGGTATTGTATTTTGGTCTGTGTTCCTTGATCAGATTACATTCTAAAACAAGTGCCTCCAGTTCAGAATCCGTGATGATATATTCAAAACGCGCAATCTGTTTTACCATCTGCGCTTTTTTGATCCCCTCATCATGGCTTGCCTGAAAATACTGGTGCACCCGTTTTCTAAGGCTGACAGCCTTTCCAATATAAATAATCGCATCCCTGCTGTCATGCATAATATAAACTCCCGGCTGATCCGGGAGTTTTTTTAATTCTTCTGCAATCTCAAACATTATTCACCATCATTGCCTTTACTCTGGCGTTCAGCGTCCATTGCCTGTTCCATAAAGCTCTTCTTTGTGCTCTCTTCCTCCGGTTCCGGAATACCTTTGATCTCACGGAAAATCTTCATAAATTCTTTTCCGGTGATTGTCTCATGCTCGTACAGGTATTCAGAAATCTTATCTAATGATTCGCGGTTCTCGATCAGAAGCTGCATTGCGTCATCATAACATTTGTTAATGATGGAAAGAACTTCTCCATCGATCTGTGCTGCGGTCTCCTCACCGCAGATCAGTCCTGCCCGGTTATCCAGATACTGATTCTCTGTTGTTGCAAGACACATCATGCCAAACTTATCTGACATACCATATTGTGTAACCATTGCTCTTGCGATTGCTGTTGCGTTCTCAATATCGTTTGCAGCGCCGCTTGTTGCAGAGGAAAATACGAGTACTTCTGCCGCACGTCCTGCCATGTAGGTTGTGATCTTGGCAAGCAGTTCATCCTTCGTCTGTAAGAACTTCTCCTCTTCCGGTGTCTGCAAGGTATAACCAAGTGCTCCCATCGTTCTTGGAACGATCGTGATCTTCTGAACCGGCTCAGTGTTCTTCTGAAGTGCTGTCACAATCGCATGACCAACCTCATGATAGGAAACGATCTTGCGCTCTTTATCACTCATCACGCGGTCTTTTTTCTCTTTACCGCCTACTGCAACTAACTCAAAAGCCTCAAATAAATCTGCCTGATTTACATATTTTCTGCCCTTCTTAACCGCATTGATCGCAGCCTCATTGATCATATTGGCAAGATCAGAACCAACAAGCCCTGCGGTTGCAAGTGCGAGTGCATCCAGATCTACAGTCTCATCCATAAGGACATCTTTGGAATGAACTTTTAACGTCTCAAGTCTTCCCTTCAGATCCGGCTTATCGACGATAATACGACGGTCAAAACGTCCCGGACGAAGCAGCGCTTTATCCAGAACTTCCGGTCTGTTGGTTGCAGCCAGGATCAAAAGTCCCTTGGAAGTATCAAAACCATCCATCTCCGCAAGCAGCTGGTTCAGTGTCTGTTCCCGTTCATCGTTACCGCCACCATACCGGCTGTCACGGCTTTTACCAATTGCATCAATCTCATCAATAAAAATGATACACGGTGCGTTCTTCTTAGCTTCTTCAAACAAATCACGGACACGAGAAGCACCCACACCGACAAACATCTCCACAAAATCAGACCCTGACAAAGAAAAGAATGGTACATGCGCCTCTCCGGCAACTGCTTTGGCCAACAGAGTTTTTCCTGTTCCCGGAGGTCCTACAAGAAGGGCTCCTTTTGGCAGTTTTGCACCGATTGTCGTGTATTTTCCCGGATTATGCAGGAAATCCACCACTTCCTGCAAGGATTCTTTCGCTTCATCCTCACCGGCTACGTCTTTGAACGTAACACCGGTTTCTTGCTGTACATAGGCTTTGGCTTTACTCTTTCCAACCCCCATCATTCCGCCGCCTTTGTTCATCTTTCTCATCAGCCAGTTCATCAGGATAATCAGGAATACAAAGGGTACCAGCAGACTTAAAATAGTATAGATGATCGATCCGGTTGGGTCTGGCTGGATCTCATTAAAAGTGATCTTATTTCCGGTTTTCTGTTCTGCCTCCAGAAGTCTCGCTGTCAATGTTGTGCTGTCTTCCATCGCAGTGGTAGAATATTCAAATTCCACACCCTCCACTTTCTGTTCCCTTGGAACAATAGTCAGCACACCACTTTGCAGTTCTACTGATTTGACTTCTCCTTTATCCAGCATCTCCAGAAATTTATCATAAGTGATTTCTTTCGATGTGGAACTTTGTAAAATATTGCTGAACACTGTCCAGATCAGCAGGGTTGCCAGTACACAGATCAGCAGCACCAGCAGAGATGATTTATTCTTTGGGCCTCCGGGTCCGCCATTTCCATTCGGTCCCTGTCCGTTCGGCCCCTGATCGTTATAATTATTCGGTCTCTGGTCCATAATTTCCTCCTTTTAATACCTACATTATTATAAAGATTTCTTCCCGATAAATCAACTCTTTTCCCCCTTTCGTCATCGAATTTTCAAATTACTGTTTTTTTTTCATTTCTGTATAGCATTTCTCGTCTCTTTTGTAGTATACTAGAGAATGTATTTTTTAACTGTCCGATAGGCGGTGTTTATAAAAGACACAGAACAGTTACGTTATTTTATTTTTTATACAGGAGGACAAGGTTAGATGAAAATCGGATTTGATAATCAAAAATATTTATCCATGCAGTCTGAACACATCCGGGAACGTATCAATCAGTTTGACAACAAACTCTACCTAGAGTTTGGAGGAAAACTTTTTGATGATTATCACGCATCCCGTGTGCTGCCCGGTTTTGCTCCGGACAGCAAACTACAGATGCTGATGCAGCTTTCTGACCAGGCAGAAATCGTTGTTGTTATAAGTGCCGGAGATATCGAAAAAAACAAAGTTCGTGGAGATCTCGGTATCACCTATGATCTGGATGTACTGCGATTGATCGAAGCATTTCGCGGAAAAGGTCTGTATGTGGGAAGCGTTGCAATCACCCAGTACACCGGTCAGAAAAGCGCAGATGCCTTCAAAAAGAAACTGGAGAACTTAGATATCCCGGTATACATTCTTTATTCCATTGACGGATATCCAAATAATGTTTCTCATATTGTCAGTGACGAAGGCTATGGAAAGAATGATTACATCAAAACCACTCGTCCTCTGGTTGTTATCACAGCTCCGGGTCCTGGAAGCGGAAAGATGGCTACCTGCCTGTCTCAGCTGTACCATGAGCAGAAACGTGGTGTTCGTGCCGGTTATGCGAAGTTTGAGACATTCCCGATCTGGAATATCCCGTTGAAGCATCCGGTTAATCTGGCATACGAAGCTGCCACTGCTGATCTGAACGATGTCAATATGATCGACCCTTTCCATCTGGAAGCTTACGGAGAAACTACAGTCAATTACAATCGTGATGTGGAAATTTTCCCGGTACTGGAAGCCATGTTTGAACGGATTTTCGGTGAATGCCCTTACAAATCTCCGACAGACATGGGGGTCAATATGGCTGGAAATTGTATCATCGATGATGAGGTATGCCAGGAGGCTTCCCGTCAGGAAATCATCCGCCGGTATTATCAGGCAAAGACCGGACTGGTAGATGGTTCCAAAAAAGAAGACGAAGTCTTCAAGCTGGAACTGCTGATGAAGCAGGCACATATCACACCACAGGATCGTAAGGTTGTCAGTGCTGCCCTGAATCGCGCAGAACAGACCGGTGCACCGGCTGCTGCCATGGAATTGCCCGACGGTAAAATCATCACCGGAAAGACCTCTGATCTGCTGGGATCCTCTGCCGCTCTTCTTTTGAACGCACTGAAAGAGCTGGCTGGCATCTCCCATGAAACACATATTCTTTCCCCTGCTGCCATCGAACCGATCCAGATTTTGAAAACTTCTTATCTGGGAAGCCGCAACCCGAGACTGCACACCGATGAGATCCTGATCGCGCTCTCCAGCAGTACTGCTCTGAACCCGGCTGCTCAGAAAGCACTGGAACAGATCCCGAACCTGAAAGGCTGTCAGGTACACACAAGTGTGATGTTGTCTCAGGTTGATATCCAGACCTTCAAACGTCTCGGTATCCAGCTGACCTGCGAACCGATTTACGAACACAAATCAATTCTTCATAATGCATAATTGATTTGCAACGCAACGAGATAAAATACGCTTTGCGAATTTGGCTCGTTGCTCGCGTAAATTTAAAAATAGCCCCGGATTTCACGCTGTATGAAATCCGGGGCTATATGTTTTTTATTTATACTTCATTTCCCGTAACTTTCCAGTATCTTCCCGGTTACGGGATACCTGCTGATCAGCTATTATTTTTCGGTTGCATATCCATCCGGGTTCTGGCTCTGCCATCTCCAGGAATCCTGACACATCTCTTCGATGCCGTACTGAGCTTCCCATCCCAACGCAGTAGCACATGGCGATGTCACCTGCACGTCTCGGTTTGATCTGGTATTTTACTTCATGACCGCATGCCTTTTCAAATGCATGAACCACATCCAGTACACTGTAACCATGTCCTGTTCCCAGGTTGTATACACGAACTTCCGGTTTTTCTTCCAGTTTTTTCAATGCTTTTACATGACCTACAGCCAGGTCTACTACATGGATGTAATCACGTACACCGGTTCCGTCCGGAGTATCATAATCATCACCGAAGACTCCCAGACATTCCAGTTTACCGATGGCAACCTGTGCAACATATGGAAGCAGATTGTTCGGGATTCCTTTCGGATCTTCACCGATCATGCCGCTCTTATGAGCACCGATTGGGTTAAAGTAACGAAGCAGGATAACATTCCATTCCGGATCTGAGGTATGCAGGTCAGTAAGGATCTGTTCCAGCATCCATTTTGTCCATCCGTAAGGATTGGTACAGGTTCCTTTCGGGCATTCTTCAGTGATCGGGATAAATGCCGGATCTCCGTATACAGTTGCAGAAGAACTGAAGATAATATTTTTAACTCCGTGATTTCTCATGGCATCACACAGATTCAGAGTTCCTGCAATATTATTTTCATAATACTCGATTGGTTTTACTACAGATTCTCCTACCGCTTTCAGTCCGGCAAAATGAATAACTGCGTCTACCTTCTCTTTGTCGAAAATATCGTTCATGGCTTCTTTATCACGAATATCCGCATTATAAAATACTACTTTTTTTCCTGTGATTTCTTCTACTCTCTCCAGAGCTTTCTCACTGGCATTGTACAGATTGTCCACAACAACAACGTCATAACCTGCATTCAGCAGTTCTACGCATGTATGGCTTCCGATATAACCAGCACCACCTGTAACTAAGATTCTCATTTGCTTTTCCCTCCTTAAGGAACTCATTCGAAACTGTTCATTGTCTCAACAGTTCCGTTGATTCTTATGTCTTTCTTAGTTTAGCATTATCCATTTGGGAATTCAATGTCTTTTACATTCAACTCTTTTTTATAGTCTACCACCTCTTTCCCCGAAATAGATTTCTTTACAACTATTTTAGAAAAACTTTCCGGATCAGATAATGATATTTGTACAGAAGCCATATCACCAATTTTCACCTTTCCTTCATAAGAACTCAATGTGAGAGCAGTTCCACTTCCACTTTCGTCATTA
>OLNY01002223.1_pt1 | contig 13820 bp, 10 predicted proteins | sample 1671981 | NCBI WGS metagenome assembly OLNY01 (sample SAMEA3136632, study PRJEB25190) | human gut metagenome | biome: human gut; feature: human-associated habitat; material: faeces | place: Austria | collected 2013 | reverse complement strand
AGGATTGTGTCGCAAGAAGTATCTTGTGGCACTTTTTTTATTCTTTTATTATTTCTGAACAGATTTTTGAGCTTTTTAATACCATAGATGTTCCATTACCAGGATGTATTGAAGCACCTGTAAAGTATAAATTTTTAATCTTTGGTAATGTACATTGAGGCCTAAATACTAAACTTTGATTTAAATTATGGCTTATTCCAAATGCAGAACCTGAAGTAGTATTAAATATGTTTTTAAAATCTAATGGAGTTAGTCTATCTTTAAATATAATATGTGACTTAATATCTTCCAATCCAGGAATTCTTGAAACTATATTTAATAATTTATTTTCTAAAGAGATAATATTATCATTAGTCCAAGATATATTGTTATAAAATAAATTAGGAACTCTCACCATTACATTAATAGTTTCACAATTTGTTGGACAAAGTGTGGAATCTATAGAACTAGGACAATAAATATATAATGATGGATCAGAAGAAAGCATTCCTTTAAAAGGTGCTTCTAAATTTTCTTTAAAGTTTTTATTTATAAAAATATTATGGATATTAAGTGATGGATATTTCTTATCTAAAGCTAAATATAATATAAATGTAGAGCATGATTGCTGGAATTTAGTAGTAGGCTCTAAGTTTGATTTAATATTTTCAGGTTTTATTAAATTATCAATTGAGTAGCAATAATCACTAGAACAAACTACTAAATCACTATATATGGTATGCTTTTTAATTTTAACTCCTATAGCAGTATTATTTTTAAATAAAATTTCATCAACAGGACATGAAAGATTAATTTTACCGCCTAAGTCTAAAACTAATTTTCTTAATGAATCTATATATGAATACATACCACCTTTTATATAGTAAAGACTATTATATTGAGTTGCAGTAGGGATTAGGTTATAAATATTAGGTGAACTATAAGGGGATACACCTACATACATAGATTGAAACATAATATAGTTTATTAATTTTTCGGATGATAGAAAGTTATTACAATCGCTATAGCAGGATTTTAAAGTATGAAGTTTATAAACTTCCTTTAATGTATAAGGATTAAAGAAATCATTAGTTTTTATAAATGGCTCATTTAAAAAATGGCTTTCTGCTATTAAATAGCGTTTATAATTAAGAGATAGAAAGTTAAAATAAGAATATTTGTCTTTTAAATTATTATTTGTTATTTTATTTATAGTTTTGCAAAGGTGAGGGTAAGAGGTTGAAAAACTATAATTAGTACCATCATCATAAAATACTTTATAAAGAGGATTAATAGGAATTAATGAAAAATAGTCTTTATAATCCTTATTACAATATTTAAAAATATCAATATAATCATTAGGAATCATCAATAAGGAGGCAGTTAAGTCAAATTTAAAATCACCAAGCTTTAATGTATTAGTTTTACCACCGATAGAATTATTCTTTTCATAAAGCTCCACCTTAAAGCCTTTATGTAAAAGTCTAGCAGCTATAGATAAGCCACCAATACCTCCACCGATAATAATAGCTTTTTTCATAAAAACACATCCTTAATTTAAATATTAGCCACCTAATGTTATATCTTGTGAAGAATACCATTCTAACGCATCATAAACATGTTGAGGTTTGAAATCAGGCCAATAATCATTAACTACATAAAAATCAGAATAAACAGATTGTATTGGTAAAAATCCGCTTAAGCGTCTTCTGCCGCCCCAACGAATTATTAAGTCAATTCTAGAAATATCTTCAGAATGAAGAACTAAATCAAGATTATTTCTTTTCTTATATGTTTGTCTTGATAAATTTAAATCCCATTCCCAACCATAATTTACTAAAAAATTTACTTTTAATCCTCCCTTTCCAAATGTTTTTCTTTTTGTAAAGGGCAATAATTCAGGAGGAAAACAAGGAGATTCTATATTACCTACAACTAATAATTCAGCATCTTCGTGAGAAAGTAAATTTACAGCATCAATACAAGCTTGGGTAAATGCATCCTTTTAATCTTTAGGTCTTTTAGTATTATCAGTAGTAAATCCATAGTAAGTTAGTTCTTCAATACCAAGCTTTTGACATAACTTAAATAATAAAAGGCCAGGATTAATGCCGATGTTATATCCTTTTTCTTTAGAAAGGCCATTATTTTCTGCCCAACGTCTATTACCATCAGGAATAATACCGATATGTTTAGGGACTCTCATAAAAACACTCCTTAACTTTACTAAATTTAGATTAAATATGTAATTTACTTTTATAGTATTGCAAATTTTTATATTATTCATACTTTAAAATCTCTAAATAAATTAATAAATTTAATAAAAAAAACGAATAATACGAATTAAATTTAAAATAATAGAGTTAAAATTCGTCTATATAACGAAAAATATGTTAAAAAACACTTAATAAAGTTGACAAATATAAAATAAATTGGTAATATTTAATTAATACGAAGAATAAATATAAAAATGGAGAAAATGTTCGTGTTTTAAAGGTGGAGGTATAGGATGTTAGGGTTTAAATGCATTTTTGTAGAAAAGAAACATGGTTTTAATGTTGAAGCTAAAAGTCTTATGGAAGATTTTAAAAGTAATTTAAGAATAGATAATCTTCAAGAAGTAAGAGTAATCAATAAATATATATTAGGTGAAATGAAAGAAGAGTATTATAAAAAATCTTTATATACAATATTTGCTGAAAAAACAGTAGATAATTTATATGAAGAAAATCTTCCAATAAATGAGGATGAAGTAGCGTTTGCAGTAGAGTTTTTACCGGGACAATATGATCAAAGAGCTGATTCAGCATCAGAATGTATTGGATTATTAGGAGCTGAAGATAGAGTAGAAGTAAAATCAGCAAAAGTAATAGTTTTAAAAGGTAATTTAACTGAAGATGAAGTAAATAAAATAAAAAGTTATTATATAAATCCAGTAGATTCTAGAGAAGTAGCAATAGATAATATTGAACTTTCTTCAAAATTAGCAGAACCTAACGATGTAGAAATACTTAATGACTTTGTTAATAAGGATAGAAAACAAATAGAAGAGTTCCATAAAGAATTAGGTCTTGCAATGAGTATTGATGACTTAGTAATGATAAGAGACTACTTCAAAAGTGAAGAAAAAGTACCAACAATCACAGAAATAAAAGTAATTGATACATATTGGTCAGATCACTGCAGACATACAACATTTAGTACTGCAATTGAAGATGTAACTTTTGAAATAGGTGAATTAAATAATGCAGCTCAAAAGTCATATGAAGCATATTTAAAATCAAGAGATTTTGTTTATGGAGAAACTGATAGAGACGAAACATTAATGGATATAGCAGTTATTACTATGAAGGAAATGAGAAAAAGAGGGATGTTAGATGACTTAGACATTTCTGAAGAAATAAATGCTTGTTCAATAAAAGTTAACATAGAAACAGATAAGGGTAATGAAGAATACTTAGTGATGTTTAAAAATGAAACACACAATCACCCAACTGAAATTGAACCTTTTGGTGGTGCAGCAACTTGTTTAGGAGGAGCTATAAGAGATCCACTTTCAGGTAGAACATACGTATATCAAGCAATGAGGGTTACTGGTGCAGCTGATCCAACAGTTCCAGTAGAGGATACAATCAAAGGTAAATTACCACAAAGAACTATCACTTTAGGAGCAGCACATGGTTATAGTTCATACGGAAATCAAATTGGATTAGCAACTGGACAAGTTTCAGAAGTATATCATCCAAACTATGTAGCTAAAAGAATGGAAGTTGGTGCAGTTATAGCAGCAGCACCAAAGGAAAATGTAGTAAGAGAAGAACCTAATGCTGGAGATATAGTAATTCTTCTTGGAGGAAGAACTGGAAGAGATGGTGTTGGTGGAGCTACAGGTTCATCAAAAGAGCATACAGAAGATTCAATAAATGAATGTGCTGCAGAAGTTCAAAAGGGTAATGCACCTACAGAAAGAAAAATCCAAAGATTATTCAGAAATGCTGAAATAGCAAAAATGATAAAAAGATGTAATGACTTTGGAGCAGGTGGAGTTTCAGTTGCAATTGGAGAATTAACTAGAGGTTTAGATATTAACTTAGATAATGTTCCTAAGAAGTATGAAGGTTTAGATGGAACTGAAATTGCAATATCTGAATCACAAGAAAGAATGGCTGTAGTAGTTAATAAAGAAAATGTAGATAGATTTATAGAATTATCTAAAGTAGAAAACTTAGAAGCTGTTGTTGTAGCAGAAGTTACTGATACAGAAAGATTAAGAATGTATTGGAGAGGCAAAGAAATAGTTAACTTAAAGAGAAGCTTCTTAGATACAAATGGGGCAAGACAAGTAACTAATGTAGAAGTTAAATTACCAGGTGAATATCCTTTAGCAGTTGGGGACATAGATGTTAAAGAAGCATGGGTAAATAACTTAAAGAAATTAAATGTTGCTTCACAAAAGGGATTAGTTGAAAGATTTGACTCTACTATAGGTGGAGGAACAGTTCTTATGCCATATGGTGGTAAGGATGCAAACACAGAACAAGAAGCGATGGTTGCAAAAATTCCAGTATTAAATGGAGTAAGTGAAGAGGCTACAATAATGAGTTATGGATTTAATCCAGATTTAGGAGTCTGGAGTCCATATCACATGGCTTACTATTCAATAATTGAAGCGGTTACAAAGTTAGCAGCTGTTGGTGGAGATTATAGAAAAGCAAGATTAACTCTTCAAGAATACTTTGAAAAGCTAGGAAAAAATGCAGAAAGATGGGGTAAACCATTTGCGGCATTACTTGGGGCATATCAAGCACAAATTGATTTAGGAATACCTGCAATTGGTGGAAAGGACTCAATGTCTGGAAGTTTTGGAGATATAGATGTACCTCCAACGCTAGTAGCTTTTGCAGTTGGAGTTGAAAAAGCTAAGAATATAATCAGTGCTGAATTAAAAGAAGCAGGTTCACAATTAGTATTCTTAATGGCTGAAAGAAATGAAGACTATACATTAAAAGTTGAAGGTTATAAGAATAATTTAGAAAAGTTACATGAGCTTATTTTAGAAGGAAAAGTAATATCAGCAGCATCCGTTAAATTTGGTGGAGTAGCTGAAACACTTTCAAAGATGGCTTTCGGAAATAAAATTGGGGTTAAGTTCTCTAATCTAACTAAGGAAGAGCTTTTTGGATTAAACTATGGAAGTTTAGTTTTAGAAGTTAAGTCTGATGTAAATATAGATGAAGAGTTTAAAGGATGCGCTTATAAAGCAATAGGAAGCACAATAAAAGATGAAGTAATAATTTCAGAAGAATATGACTTAGATTTAAAATTAAGTGCTTTAGAAGAAAGTTATGAAGAAAAATTATCTAAGGTATTTAAGATAAAAACTAAGAGTAGCAATGAAAAAGTAGAAGAAGTTTTATTTGATAAAGTAAATGTTAATTCACCTATTATAAAGGTTGCTAAACCAAAAGTAATAATTCCGGTATTCCCAGGAACAAACTGTGAATATGATTGTGAAAGAGCATTTAGAAATGCTGGTGCAGAAACAGAAACTTTAGTATTTAGAAATTACTCTAAGGATGCTTTTGTAGAGTCAATTGAAAACTTAGAAAAGCAAATTAGAGAAAGTCAAATAATAATGTTACCAGGTGGGTTCTCTGCTGGAGACGAGCCAGATGGTTCAGGTAAATTTATATCAACAGTATTTAGAAATGAAAGAATTAAAGATGCTGTTATGGATTTATTAAAGAATAGAGATGGATTAATGTTAGGTATTTGTAACGGCTTCCAAGCATTAATTAAGTTAGGATTAGTACCATATGGGGAAATAGTTGATATTGAAGAAGATATGGCTACATTAACTTATAACGAAATTAATAGACATATGAGTTCAATAATTCAAACTAAGGTTGTTTCTAAGAAATCACCATGGTTTAACGGGATTGAACTGGGAGATATTCATAATGTAGCAATTTCTCATGGAGAAGGAAGATTTGTTGCTCCAGAAAAACTATTAAAGCAATTAGTTGAAAATGGACAAGTAGCAACACAATATGTTGATAATAAAGGAAATATAGCATTAGATATGCCATTTAATCCAAATGGATCAATGCTTGGAATAGAAGGTATAACAAGTCCAGATGGTAGAGTTCTTGGGAAGATGGGACACTCTGAAAGAATTGGAGATAATCTTTATAAGAATGTACCAGGAAACTTTGATCAAAAGATTTTCGAATCAGGAGTTAAATACTTTAAGTAGTGAAGGATGAAGAGGAAAAGGTTGGGGAATAAATTCAGCAGGGCTGAATTTAGAAAGATTATATTTTAAGAAACTCCTTGAGGAGTTTCTACCTTAACTTTTAACTTTTCCTTCTTAGTTCTTATTTTAAAAGGAGAGGATAGTATGAAAGTAGCAATATTTTTTGGATCTAAATCTGATACAGAAATAATGAGGGGAGCAGCTAACTGCTTAAAGGAATTTGGTATTGAGTATAAAGCATTTGTTTTATCAGCTCATAGAGTTCCAGAAAAGTTAGAAGAAACATTAAGAGAAGTTGAAGAACAAGGATGTCAAGTTGTAATTGCAGGTGCAGGTCTTGCAGCACACTTACCAGGTGTAATTGCTTCTCAAACTACAATGCCAGTTATAGGAGTTCCATGTAAGGGTGCAATAGAAGGGTTAGATGCATTATTTTCAATAGTACAAATGCCAAAATCTATTCCAGTTGCAACAGTTGGAATAAATAATGCTTATAATGCTGGAATGCTTGCAGTACAAATGCTTTCAGTAAATGATAAAGAATTAAAAGCTAAATTAGTTGAATATAGAAAAGAAATGAAAGAAAAATTTATAGCTGAAAATGGTGAAGGAGTGGATTTATAATGGAAAAATTAGAAATGATGTACGAAGGTAAGGCAAAGAAAATATACGCTACAGATAAGGCTGATGAAGTAATAGTTTATTACAAAGATGATGCAACTGCTTTTAATGGAGAAAAGAAAGGGCAAATAGAAGATAAGGGTGTTTTAAATAATTCAATTACTTCAATGTTATTTGAAATGTTAAATGAAAAGGGAGTTCCAACTCACTTTATTGAAAAGTTAAATGATAGAGAACAATTATGTAAGAAGGTTGAAATAGTTCCACTAGAAGTAATAGTAAGAAATGTTGCTGCTGGTTCTATGGCTAAGAGATTAGGATTAGAAGAAGGAACAGAGCTTAAGACTACAGTATTTGAATTATCATACAAAGATGATTCTCTAGGAGATCCATTAATAAATGATTACCATGCAGTTGGAATTGGAGCTACTACTTTTGAAGAATTAGAAAAGATTTATGCTTTAACAGCAAAAATCAACGATATTTTAAAGGATATGTTCTTAAAATCTAAAATTAGATTAATAGACTTTAAATTAGAGTTTGGTAGATTTAACGGAGATATAGTTTTAGCAGATGAAATTTCACCAGATACTTGCAGATTCTGGGATGCTACTACTGGAGAAAAATTAGATAAGGACAGATTTAGAAGAGACCTTGGTAATGTTAAAGATGCATATATAGAAATATTAAAGAGAATACAGGAATAGTTAGTAGTTAGGAGTTAGTAGTTAGGAGTTAATGAATAAAATCAATTAATGTTGATTTTAGGAAAAATATTTTATAGAAACTCACTAAGAGTTTCAGCCTCAACTACTAACTAAAAACTATTAACTCCAAACTAATTAATCGGGGGTTAAAAGTATGAGTCCAAAGTTAGACAATATAATAATGGATCCAAGTAATGATAAATTTAAAGATGAGTGTGGAGTATTTGGTGTTTACTCTAACAAACCATTAGATGTTGCTTCAGTAGCATATTACGGATTATATGCACTTCAACATAGAGGTCAAGAAAGTGCTGGTATAGCAGTTGCAAATGGTGAAGATATAAATATTAAAAAGGGAATGGGACTTATAACAGAAGCATTCTCTCAAGATGATATAAATAGCTTAAAAGGATTTGCAGCAATTGGACATGTTAGATATTCAACAAGTGGTGATACTAGAATAGAAAATGCACAGCCATTATTAAGCAAAACAAAGCTAGGACCAATAGCTATGGCGCACAATGGAACATTAGTTAATGCTGATGTTATAAGAGAATTACTTGAAGATGGTGGACATGTATTCCATACATCAATTGACTCAGAAGTAATTGCTAACTTAATTGCAAGAGGGGCTAAAAAAGGTGTTGAAAGAGCTGTATTAGATGCGATTCAAGCTGTTAGAGGTTCTTTTGCAATGGTTATATTAACTGAAAACAAGCTTATTGGTGTAAGAGATCCTCATGGAATAAGACCTCTTTGCCTAGGAAAGATTGAAGAAGGTTATATTTTAACTTCTGAAAGCTGTGCTTTAGATGCAATTGGAGCAGAATTAGTTAGAGATATTGATCCAGGAGAAATTGTAGTAATTGATGAAAGTGGAATAAAGTCATATAGATATTCTGAAAATACTCAATGTCAAACTTGTGCTTTTGAATATATATACTTTGCTAGACCAGATTCAATTATTGATGGATTAGATGTTCATGAATCAAGAGTTAGAGCTGGAGAACAATTATATAAAGAAAATCAAATTGAAGCTGATGTAGTTGTTGCAGTACCAGATTCAGGTATACCAGCAGCAATAGGATATGCTAAGGCATCAGGTATTCCTTATGATACTGGATTTGTTAAAAATAGATACGTTGGAAGAACATTTATTACTCCTTCTCAAGAAGTAAGAGAAAGAGCCGTAGCTGTAAAATTAAATCCTTTAAAGGTAAATATTAAAGATAAGAGAGTTATTCTTATAGATGACTCTATAGTAAGAGGAACTACTTCAAAGCATTTAGTTGAATCTTTAAGAAGAGCTGGAGCAAAAGAAGTTCACTTCTTAGTAGCATCACCAGTAGTTCAATATCCATGTTACTTTGGAATTGATACTCCTTATAGAAAAGAACTTATTGGAGCTAATAATTCATTAGAAGAAATAAGAGAAATAATTGGTTGTGATTCATTAGGATATTTAACTATGGATGGTATGTACAAATGCTTTAATGCAGATCAAGGATATTGTGTAGGATGTTTCAATGGAGTATATCCAGTTGCAACACCAATAGAAACTGAAAGGTAGGTAATTTAAATGATAACTTATAAAGAGGCTGGAGTTAATATAGAAGAAGGGTATAAGTCAGTAAAGCTTATAAAGGAATATGCACAAAGAACAATGAGTGAATATGTTTTAAATGGTCTTGGAAGCTTTGCAGGAATGGTTGAATTACCAGAAGGATATAAAAAGCCAGTTTTAGTTTCTGGTACAGATGGTGTTGGAACTAAGCTTGAATTAGCTTTTAAAACTAAGAAATATGATACAGTTGGAATTGACTGTGTAGCTATGTGTGTAAATGATATTTTATGTCATGGAGCAAAGCCATTATTCTTCTTAGATTATATAGCGTGTGGAAAGCTTGAAGCAGAAGTTGCTGCTGATTTAGTTAAAGGTGTTTCTGATGGTTGTGTAATGTCAGATTGTGCTTTAGTTGGAGGAGAAACGGCTGAAATGCCAGGTTTCTATAAAGAAGGAGAATACGATATTGCAGGATTTGCAGTAGGTATTGTTGATAAAGATAAGATAATAAACGGAAAAAACATTAAGCCAGGAGATAAGTTAATAGGTTTAGCTTCATCTGGTGTACATTCAAATGGTTTCTCTTTAGTTAGAAAATTATATACAGATCTAAATGAAGAATTTAATGGTGAAGAAGTTTGGAAAACATTAATTACGCCAACTAAGATATATGTTAAACCAATATTAAGCTTAATTGAAAAGTTTGATATTAAAGGTATGTCTCATGTAACTGGCGGTGGATTTATTGAAAATGTTCCAAGAATGTTTAACGGTGGAGAATTAACTGCTGAAATAAACAAAGATAGTTATCCATTACCAGCAATCTTTGAAGATATGATTAATAAAGGTGTAAATAGAGATCATATGTATAATACATTCAATATGGGGATTGGTTTTGTGTTATGTGTTGATGAAAAAGATGTTGATGCTGTTATTAAAGAACTTATTGAATTAGGTGAAAAAGCTTATGAAATTGGTGTTGTAACAGCTGGAGGTGAAGGAGTTTGCTTAAAGTAGCAGTACTTGTATCTGGTGGAGGGTCAAACCTCCAATCAATTTTAGATTATGGACAAGATACTTTTAAAGTAGAAATGGTTATTGGAAGCAAAGAAGGAATTTATGGCTTAGAGAGAGCTAAAAATGCTGGTATTGCTACTCATGTTGTTTCTAGAAAAGAATATGGAAATGAGACTTCTAATAAAATATTAGAATTAACTAGGGGGACAGTTGATTTAATAGTTTTAGCAGGGTATCTTTCAATATTAAATGGGGAAATATTAAAAGCGTTTAAAGATAGAATAATAAATATACATCCATCTCTTATTCCTAGTTTTTGTGGAGATAAGATGTATGGAATGCATGTACATAATGCAGTAAGAAGCTCAGGAGTTAGATTTACTGGATGTACGGTTCACTTTGTAAATGAAGAAGTAGATGGGGGAGCAATAATACTTCAAGAAGCAGTGCCAGTATATTTTGAGGATACTGCTGAAGATATTCAAAAGAGAGTATTAGTAGAAGAACATAAGCTATTGCCAAAGGCTATTGATTTATTAAGTAGGGGTAAAATTGAAATTATAGATGGAAGAGTAAATATTTTAAAATAGGGAGGATTTTTACATGATAAAAAGAGCATTAATTAGTGTATTTGATAAGACTGGTGTTTTAGATTTTTCAAAGTTTTTAGCAGAAAACGGAGTTGAGGTTATTTCAACTGGAGGTACTTATAAGCACTTAAAAGAAAATGGAGTTTCTGTAACTGAAGTTAATGAAGTTACTAACTTCCCAGAAATGCTAGATGGAAGAGTTAAGACTCTTCACCCAATAATTCATGCAGGAATACTTGCTATAAGAGATAATGAAGAACATATGAATACAATTAAAGAAAGAAATATAGATACAATTGATATGGTAATAGTTAATTTATATCCTTTCTTTGAAAAAGTTAGAGAAGATTTAAGCTTTGAAGAAAAAGTAGAATTCATTGATATCGGTGGTCCTACAATGCTTAGAGCAGCAGCTAAGAACTTCCAAGACGTTGTTGTTATTTCAGATGTTAAAGATTATGAAGCTGTAATGGCTGAAATTAAAGAAACTGGAGATGTTAGCTATAAATTAAGAAAGAAATTAGCAGGTAAAGTATTTAACTTAATGAGTGCTTACGATGCAGCTATTTCAAACTTTATGCTTGGTGATGAAGAAGAGTATCCAGAATACTTATCTGTTTCATACAAAAAGAAACAAAGCTTAAGATACGGTGAAAATCCACATCAAAGTGCTGCTTACTATGTTTCTACTGAATTTGATGGTGGAATGAATGATTATGAAATATTAAATGGTAAAGAGCTTTCTTACAATAATATTAAAGATTTAGATATAGCATGGAAGGTTGCAAATGAATTTGATGAAGCTTCATGCTGTGCATTAAAACATAATACTCCATGTGGTGTTGCAATAGGTGAGACTCCATATGAAGCTTACACTAAAGCACATGATGTAGATCCAACTTCAATATTTGGTGGAATAGTTGCATTTAACAGAAAGTTAGATAAGGCTACAGCTGAAGAAATGGTTAAAATATTCTTAGAAGTAATTGCAGCTCCGGATTATGATGAAGATGCATTAGAAGTATTAAGAACTAAAAAGAACTTAAGAGTTTTAAAATGTAATGTTAAACCATGTGATGAAAAATATATGGTAACAGTTGATGGTGGAATATTAGTTCAAGAAGAAGATAGACAATTAGTTGATGAAATAAAGGTTGTTACAGAAAAAGCTCCAACTGATGAAGAAATGAAAGATTTATTATTTGGTATGAAGGTTGTTAAATATGTTAAATCTAATGCTATAGTAACAGTTCATAATGGTGTTGCTGTAGGTATCGGTGGAGGACAAGTTAATAGAATTTGGCCAACAATGGATGCTTTAAGAAGAGGTGAAGGAGCTACAATCTTAGCTTCAGATGCATTCTTCCCATTTAGAGATATAGTTGATGAATGTTCTAAATACGGAATTAAAGCTATAATCCAACCAGGTGGTTCAATGAGAGACCAAGAATCAATTGATGCTTGTAACGAACATGGAATAGCTATGGTTATGACAGGAATCAGACACTTTAAACACTAAAATATAGTTAATGATTAAATAAAAGATATATGATAATTATTAAGATATTGGAAAAGAGGTAAAGTTATGAAAGTATTATTAGTTGGTTCTGGTGGGAGAGAGCATGCTATTGCTTGGAAATTAGCTAAAAGTGAAAAGGTAAGTAAGATATTTGTAGCGCCTGGTAATGGTGGAACTTCAATTGAAAATAAATGTGAAAATGTTAATATCACTGATATAGATGAATTAGTAGTATTTGCTAAAGAAAATAATATAGGTTTAACTTTTGTTGGACCAGAAGATCCATTAACAAAGGGGATAACAGATAAGTTTAAAGCAGCAGGACTTAGATGCTTTGGACCAGATGCAGCAGGTGCTCAATTAGAAGGAAGTAAATCTTTCTCTAAAGATTTCATGAAGAAGTATGGAGTTAAAACTGCTGAATATGCTACATTTACAGATTACGAACCAGCATTAGGATATCTTCAAGATTGCTCATACCCAATAGTTATTAAAGCAGATGGATTAGCGGCTGGGAAAGGTGTTGTTATTGCAGCTACTAAAGAAGAAGCTTTAAGAACTGTAGATGATTTTATGGTTTCTGATATATTTAAGGGCGCTGGGCAAAAAATTGTTATTGAAGAGTTCTTAGAAGGGGTAGAAGCATCAATTCTTTCAATTACTGATGGTAAGACTTTAATACCTTTTATCTCAGGAAAAGATCACAAGCAAATTTTTGATGGAGATAAGGGACCAAATACTGGTGGAATGGGAGTTTTAGCACCAAATCCATTTGTTACTCAAGATGTAATGAATGACTTTGAAGAAAATATAGTTGCTAATACTTTAAGAGGAATTCAAGAAGAAGGATTTGACTTTAAGGGGATTATCTTCTTTGGGTTAATGATAACTAAGAAGGGTACTTATCTTTTAGAGTATAATGTAAGAATGGGAGACCCTGAAACTCAATCTGTATTAACTTTAATGGAAAGTGATTTAGTTGATTTAGTTGAAGCTGCTTTAGATAGTAGATTAGATGAAGTAGAAGCTAAGTGGTATGATGGAGCATGCGTTAATGTTGTTTTAGCTTCTGGAGGATATCCAGGAAGTTTTGAAAAGGGCTTTGAAATTACTATTGATGATAGCATAAGAGATAAGGTATTCTTAGCTGGAGCTCAATTGGTTGATGGAGTTTTAAGAACTAGTGGAGGAAGAGTTTTATCTGTTGTTGGAAGAGGTAGAACTGTTCAAGAGGCTAGAGAAGAAGCTTATAAGTTAACTGAAATGGTTAATTTTGAAGGAAAGTATTTTAGAAAAGATATATAATAGAAAAAGCACTATCAGCATAAAAGTTGATAGTGTTTTAGAATAATGAAGAATGAACCATACCATAAGTAAATGAGGTTTATAGCTTTAGGAATTGATATTACTAGCTTAAGCCTGTTTTTGTAGCTGAAAACACCTTGTCATAAGTAAGATAAATTCATATAAGTAGATAGAATAAAGAAAAGGTGATATAAATAAAAGAGTAAAAAGAGCCATTGCTAGTTGCACTTTCAGACGATGTAAGTGAAGAAATACCGTATGA
>OLNY01002222.1_pt1 | contig 13823 bp, 10 predicted proteins | sample 1671981 | NCBI WGS metagenome assembly OLNY01 (sample SAMEA3136632, study PRJEB25190) | human gut metagenome | biome: human gut; feature: human-associated habitat; material: faeces | place: Austria | collected 2013 | reverse complement strand
TGCGGACGGTGAAAGACTGGGTGCAGCCACAGCTGGAGGGGCTGCTGGGCGAGCGCGGCATCTACAACGGCAAGGACGCCGTGACGGATCGCGGCAGGCGCAGCTTTGCGGAGACGCATTGGGACTACACGGCCGAGAACATCGTGAAGGCAATGAATATGGCCGCGGCCAAGGGCGCAAATGTATACGGCATCACGCCGGAGACGCTGGCGGCGACGGCCACGCAGGAATACAAAACCGTGGACGAGATGCACGCGGACGAGGCAAGACTGCGCACGGTAAGCGAGGAGGAGCACGCAAAGGCGCTGCGAGACCTCGGCATCTATCTTGACCGTGTGGTGAACGATCTGATGCTCACCACGATGCACAAGTACGACAACAGCTTCGAGGAGGAGCAAAACCTGAGCGGCATCATCGCAGAAGCGGCCAAGGGGAAGAAGACCACGGCGGCGGTGAAGGCGGCGTTCCGCAAGGAAGGTTATGCCATATCCGACGGGCACGCCAAGAGCATCCTTGCGCTCATTGACCGCGCAGCCAACATCCCTACGGGATACTACGAGGCGAAGGCGCAGAGAGTAGTCCCCTTCAGCGAGGCGGCGGCCATCATCGCGCCAACCAGCGCACCGGCGGAAGAGATCGCAGCGGTGAAGGCGGCCACGGGCGTGAACATCATACAGTACGAGACCGGCAACGACGAACAGCGGAAGGCGCTGGTGAACGGGCTGGAGGGGGTGAAGTTCTCCATCAGCGAGGACAGTAACGGCAGGCAGCTGACGGAAGCACAGCAAGAGTTCTTCAAGGACAGCAAAGCGGTGGATGGCGAGGGACGGCTGCTGACGCTCTACCATGGAACCGGAACAAAGTTTACGGTCTTCGATAAGGCACACATCGGGGAAAACTTTGCAGACAGAGGCAGTGATCTCGGATTTTACTTTAGCCCATACATTGAGGATGCAACCGGGTATGCACGAGAGGCGACCGGCTACAAGGGCAAGGGGGAAATCATGCAGGTTTATTTGAACCTGAAAAACCCGCTTGTCATTGAGGACGAAGGCTGGGGCAGTGCAATCGGACAGGCAGACATCCGGCACGGAGACCTGAAGCGCTGGGCGCAGGAAGGCGGGCATGACGGTATCATCGTAAAGTCCACTGACATCGAGATGGACGACAACGGAACGCCGGACGCGGTATACATCGCCTTCTCCCCGGAACAGATCAAGAGCGTCACCAACGAAAACCCGACAGACAATCCGGACATCCGGTTCTCTATCAGCGAAGGCGGAGAGTATGACGGAGCGGTCAAACTGAAGGAAAGCACCATTGACACCTACCTGAGAGACTATGCAGCAAAGAGCAGCCCGAAGTATGCGAAGGCGTACATTGCCTACATGACACCGGATGACTTCCTGAACCTGACCACCAGCGAGGGCGGACGGCAGATCGTGGAGCAGCACAGCAAGGAACTGGACGCGGAGAAACTGGGCGAAGCCACAAGGTGGCAGCCTATCCAGCTGAACATCGACCACGAAACCGGAGAGGTACAGGGACATGAGGGGCGGCACCGCGCGGTGGCCATGCGGAATGCAGGCGTGGAACAAATCCCGGTGCTGCTGTTCGATTCCTCCAACAAGTATTCCAAGAGCGAGATCGGAGAGCTGACGCTGACCGGGCAGGACTTCGGTGGCACATGGTCTGACGCGGAGGTGCGGGTGCATAACCTGCTGCCACTGAGCTATGAAAACCGCGATGCGGTGGTGGAGCGTTTCACCATGCCAACTGATGAACGGACGCTGCAATATTCCGTCACAGAGGAGGAAACGGCGGAGGCGACGCTGCCGACGGCGGAGGACGAAGAGAAGAAGAACAGCATCCGTACATCGCTGCCGAAGAAGGCACAGGACTACCTGAAGCGGGCTGAAAACGCCCTTGTTGGGCGCGTAAGCCGCGCGCTGAGCGTGCCGCACTTTGCACAGAGGGAATACCTGCAGAAGATCGCGCAGCAGATCAGCGAGGAGTACCTGACCACCGGGCACGTTTCGGAAGAGACGGCGGCGGAGCTGTTTGAGCAGGCATACAGCGAGGGCATTGTGGTGGATGAGGAGTTCTACCAGCAGTATAAGGACATCAAAGATCACCTTCGCACGCAGGCTGTGACCATATCGGAGGAAGACAAGCACGACATTGCGGACTTCAATGACTTCAGAAAGAGCGCCTTCGGGCGGCTGCGCATCGTCAACGAGGGCGGGCTGCCGGTGGATGTGGCGTATCAGGAGCTGCAGGACATGGCACCGGAGCTGTTCCCGGATGATCTGACGCATCCGGCTGACCAGCTGGTGCGCATGTTCGAGGTGGCGCAGAGCATCGAAAAAACAGAGAAATCTCTGAGCGAATACTATGGGCGGGATGCGGAAGAGTTCAAACGGTGGGCAAAGAATGACTTTGATGCTGCCATCGGAGACACCATTGGAGACCTGCGCACTGTGAAACGCTATGCTGACGAGCGTGCGGCAAAGGCAAACGCGGCGGCGGAGACACCGATGACGACGGAACAGGTCACAGAAGCCTACAAGCAGCTGAAGAAGGCACGGTGGGAATCGGAGAAAGCAAAAGCGAAGAACCTGCTGACCGACCACGACAATGTGCAGCTGGGACGGCTGCTGAAGGGCGAGATCGAGCTGGAGCACCTTGACCCGAAGACGGACAATGTGAAGGGCATCACCGCTGTATACGAGGCTACGACGGAGTATGAACGGCTGGTGAAGCTGCTGACGGAGTACAAGCAGAGCCAGCGGGCGAAGCTGCGGGAAGAGGCGGACAAGTTCTTAGAGACGGCAAACGACTGGAAGGACAAGAAAGCTGGTATTCTCTATTCCCGCGAAACGATGGAGCGCAATATCCTTGACATCGTGAAGGACAAGAAGCTGGCGCAGGAGATCATTGCAGAGTATTTCACACCGGTGCACGAGGCGCAGGCAAAGTCCACGCGACTGAAGAACAAAATGCGCGAGCGGGTACAGGCGCTGAACCTGAGCACTAAAGAAACGAAGACCATGCAGAAGGAGGGCAAAATCTCTGAAGCGCACGCCGTGCAGCTGCTGGGCGAAGCGATGGACAACATCCGGATGCTGGAGAACAGCAGAGGGCCCATGGCGGAGCGGGACGGCAAGACGCTGAGCGACTGGCGCGGTATTGTGCAGGAGATGTGGAAGCAGAACCCGCAGCTGGACAAGGCAAAGATCGAGCACGCGGTGGAGGAGTTCCGCAGCATCTACGACGAGCTGTTCCAGCAGATGAACGAGGCCAGAGTACGCAACGGGTACGAGCCGGTGAACTACCGCAGCGGATACTTCCCACATTTCCAGCCGGGTGACGGCGACGGCATCATGGGGCTGTTCGGCAAGGCATTGGGCATTGACACACAGGTGACGGCACTGCCCACCACCATCAACGGACTGACGCACACCTTCCGACCGGGCATCCAGTGGTTCGGCAATGCACAGCAGCGCCTCGGCTTCGACACGGCCTATGACGCGGTGGAGGGCTTCGACCGATACATCGAGGGCGTGGCGGACGTTATCTATCAGACCGACAACATCCAGAAGCTGCGGGCACTGGCGACGCAGGCGCGCTACCGCACCGGCGACGAGGGCATCCGCAAGCAGGTGGACACGGTGTACGCCGACGCGCGGCTGACAGAGGAAGAGAAGCGCAGCAAGATCGACAGCATCTACGAAGACGGGCGGTTTGCGCTGTCGAACTTCGTGGTGGAGCTGGAGGAGTACACCAACCTGCTGGCCAACAAGAAGAGCCGCGCAGACCGCAATATGGAGCAGGCGCTGGGCAGAAACATGTACAACCTTGTGAAGGGACTGGAGAGCCGCGTGGCTGCCAACATGGTGGCCATTAACCCGGCATCGTGGCTGACCAACTTCATCCCGCTGACGCAGGGAGGCGCGATGCTTGACCGTGGGGAACTGCTGCGCGGCATGTGGCAGACGCTGCAGAGCTTCAAAGAAAACGACGGCATTGTGGATGCGTCTGCCTTCCTGACCAACCGTAAGGGCAGCGACCCGCTGGTGCGGACATGGGCACAGAAAGCATCGGCCACCATGTCTTCGCCGATGGAGTATATCGACCAGTTTACCGCCGGAAGTCTGGTGCGTGCGCGGTACAACCAGAACCTGAAGCGTGGGATGAGCGAGACTGCCGCCATGACGGAGGCGGACAACTGGACGGCGGGCGTGATGGCTGACCGCAGCAAAGGCTCCACGCCGACACTGTTCAATCGGAGCAATCCGCTGACGAAGGTCTTCACGCAGTTCCAGCTGGAGGTCAACAACCAGCTGAGCTATCTCTTCAAGGATATGCCGCGCGCATACAAGGAGAAGGGGCTGGCGGCGCTGGCAATGGCGCTGTTCAAGTTCTTCCTCGGCGCATGGCTGTACGATGAAGTCTACGAATATTTCATCGGACGCAGACCGGCGCTTGACCCGCTGGGCATCCTGAACGACACCGTGGGCGACATCACCGGATATGAGCTGCCGAACCTTGTGGAGCTGGGCGTAGGTGCTGTGACAGGCGATATGCCGTCTTTTGAGACGGAGAAGAAAAACGTCTACGACACCGTGACCGAAACGCTGGGCGATGTGGCGGAGGAATTGCCGTTCATCGGCGGCGTGCTGGGCGGCGGGCGCGTCCCGATCAGCAGCGCTCTGCCGGATTGGGACAACCTGCTGAAGACTGTGACGAGCGACACATGGAGCACCAAGAAGAAGCTGGCCACGGCGGGCAAAGAACTGATGAACCCGCTGACCTATCTGGCGCTTCCGTTCGGCGGCGGACAGCTGAAGAAGATTTACCAAGGACTGAGCGCCACGATCAAAGGCGGAAGCTATTCGGTGGATGCCGGAGGCAATGATCTGCTGCAGTACCCGGTATACAACGATGACCCGTGGCAGGCTGCACTGAACGCGGGGCAAGCCATGCTGTTCGGGAAAACCTCACTGAAGACCGGAAGAGACTGGGTAGAGAGCGGATTCAAGAGCTTTGGCGCAAAGGAGACTGCCGCCTATCAGGGAATGACAGAGGCTGGCGTGCCGGAAGAAGATGCGTACAACCTGCTGAAGGAACTGCGCGGAACGAAGAAAACGGAGACGGAAAGCAAGGCCGAAGCGGAACGAAGAGTGCTGCAGGCCGCAGACATCTCCGGCGACGGAAAGAGCGTGGTCTATTATGGGCTGATGGCAACCGACAAGGAGCGGGAGCTGATGGACGCACTGGCCGACAGCGACGCAGACATGGGCGCGGTGACGCAGGTGCTGCTGGATGTTAAAAACGCGGGAAGCCTGAAAGGAGCAGAAGCATCCAACGCAAAGCGCACCGCGCTGGCGGAAAGCCCACTGACGGACGACGAGAAGCGGGAGATGTACAGATGCCTATTCGGCGAGAAGCAGGAAGACGGAAGCTACACCACGAGCCGAGACGATGACATTATGGCATTCGAGCAGGCGGGGCTGGACTTTGACACGTTCCTGAAGGTGCAGAACGAGTACACCACCGTCAACGAGAAGTACAGCGGCGCATCAGAGAAGGCGGTGGAGTTCTCCCGCTGGGTGAACAGTCAGAATCTGACCGCAGAGCAGGCGGAAACCGTGCGGGACTGCTTCAAGTATTACAGTCAGATTCCGGCGGAGGCAGCACGGTACGACAGCTTCGTTTCGGCGGGACTGAGTGATGACGCAGCCTATGAGCTGGCAAACAGCCTGAACGCACTGGAGCCGGAGGACGGCAAGGACAGCGTGAGCGGCCTGCAGCGTTACCGCGCAGTGGTGGATGCGGGCTTGAGCACCGAAGAGCAGATGAACGTGCTGGGCGAGATGATGCAGGAGAGCAAGTACAGCAAGCTGCAGACGGGATACAGCTACGGCGTGACACCGGAAGCGTATGTCTCATTCCGGGAGCTGCTGCCGAAGTTCGATTTTGACGGCAACGGCACGTTCAAGCAGGAAGAGGTGGAAGCGGCCATTGATTCTATGGGCGGCGGCGGTAACGGTATCGTGCTGCCGGGAGCAGGCGGCGGGCAGAGCCTGACGGTGACGCAGCAGGCTGCACTGTGGCAGCTGGCAAACAAGAGCTGGAAGCCTGCGAAAAACCCGTACAGCACCAGCGTGGGGCAGAAAGTCTACGATGCGCTGAATGCTGAGACAGAGAGCGGCATCGTGCTGCCGGATGGCACAAGCTACACCGGCGGGCTGGTACTGCCGAAGGGATAAGACAAGAACACCGCCGGGGAGACCCGGCGGTGTTCTGCTTCGTTATCAGCTCAGTATAATTGTCAAAAGCCCATCTTCCCAACAATCAATGCAGGGAGAATAGCCTTTATATTCTGCCAACTCGGTGTTGTATATCCAATACTCGCGCCCTGCAATGTGATGGCAGCCATAGTGGTGATAACGATAGCCTTCTTCCGTGACGATACAGGCACCATTGCGGAAGAAGCACAGCTCATCGTAATAAGCAGACAGGATTGCACTGCGGCCAGCAGCATCTCCGTCGGCATAGCCGGTGCTGTAGCCATCTTTACACCCGGCATCATAGCCGCTTTCATAAGCGGTACTTTCGGCATCTGCATAGCCTTCTTCATAACGGTCGCGATATTGCTCTTCCAACTGAGCCTGTAAGCCATCGACTTCGGCGGACGCACTGCCGCATCGGAGAGCAAGGAGAACCGTTGCACAAACAAGGATAAATATAGCCAGCTGATAGCCGACGACATCGCGGCGGACGGGCTTACGATTTGGCTCAATGGTAACAATATCTTCGGGCTTCTCTTTCGAAACACGCTGCTGAAGGCGATGAATGATGAGGCGCGGCGCGAGATATACACCGAGAAAGTAGACGCAGACTGTCAACAGCCCGGAGCCGATACCACCGAGGGCAGGAAACACACCGGACATGGAGAGAGCAACAAGCGCGGCGCTGGAAATCAGAAGACCGCAGCCATATACGAGCCATTTCATAGGCATACCTCCAAAAAATATTTTCCGTCTAATCATCTTTTTTATAAGATTAACACGAAGACATGGTAAGTTCAAGCAAGAATATGCAAAAGATGATTATGAGGAGGCGGAGCTGTGCGGCTGTATACACTGGGAGATCGCTTTAATCTATGCGGCGAGCGGGTGCGCGAGGCGCGAATGCGTATGGGCTGGTCACAGGAAGAGCTGGCGGCGAAGCTGCAGCTGGCCGGTCTTCAGCTGGGACAGATGGCCGTGAGCAGAATTGAAACCGGCAAGCGCGTGGTGCCGGACTTTGAGCGGCCGATACTGGCCGAGGTGCTGCGCGTGAGCACGGACTGGCTGCTGGGAAAAGAATAATCCCTCCACCTGCGGGCGGAGGGATTTTGCATATATTGACACCTGCCGTAATCAGCTTTAGAATAAGCGCAAGAAAGCGCAAAGGAGAAACACGGCATGGAGAGAAAGTTCAAGCGGTTCCACCACCTGACCTACACTGACAGACTGAAGATCGAGCAGATGTACAACGGCGGAGCCGGGATTCAGGAGATCGCGGACGCGCTGCGCGTCAACTACACCACCGTGTACCGGGAGCTGAAGCGTCCGGGCGTGATGTACGAACACCTGAACGGCGATTACACCACGGACAAGCGCTACTCCGCCGACATCGCGCAACAACAGTATGAATACGGAAAGACCGCCAAGGGCAGACCGATCAAGCTGGGGAATGACTATGCGCTGGCGGACTACATTGAGCGCAAGATCGCTGACGAGGGGCGCAGCCCTGCTGCTGTCCTGATGGACATTGAACTGGAGGGAAAACAGTTTTCCGTGCGCGTGTGCGAGAAGACCATCTACAACTACATCACGAACGGCGTATTTCTGAACATCACCAACAAAGACCTGCCACTGCATGGAGAGACAAAGCGCGGATACAATCGTGTGCGCTCGGCATCGCGTCCACCGCAGGGCGAGAGCATTGAACACAGGCCGGAGGAAATAAACCAGCGGGAAGAGCCGTTTCACTGGGAGATGGACACGGTGAAGGGCAAGCAAAAGACGAAGAAGTGCGTGCTGACACTGACGGAGAGACTGAGCCGCAACGAGATCACGCTGCCCATGTACGGCGCGACAATGGAGAACGTGGTGGCGGCGCTGAACGGACTGGAACGGAAGTATGGCGCGCTGTTCAGCAAAATCTTCCGCAGCATCACCGTGGACAACGGCAGTGAGTTCTCTGACTGTGAGGGCATGGAGACTTCCATCTTCGGCGGGCAGCGGACGAAGATGTACTACTGCCACCCGTACAGCAGCTATGAGCGCGGCAGCAACGAGAATCTGAACAAGATGTTCCGGCGGCTGTTCCCGAAGGGGACGAACTTTGACGAGGTGCCGGACGAGGAGATCATCGCAGCGGCGGACTGGATGAACAACTACCCACGGGAGATTTTGGGACGAACAACGGCGGCCAGAGTGTTCAATGAACAACTTGCACAAATCACGGCGTGAAAGTCTGGCTATTTTTTAATTGAAAAATCTTGCGATAAGTATTGCATTTTGCAAAGCAAAAATTTCTTCAAAAAAGTATTGACAGTTTCGACTCTCTGTGCTATATTATCACTTGTTCCGAGCCTAACGGAACGATGAAAAACAAAACGGCATGGGGGTATAGCTCAGCTGGGAGAGCGCTTGACTGGCAGTCAAGAGGTCAGCGGTTCGATCCCGCTTATCTCCACCAAAAAGCATCAAAACCGTATGGTTTTGATGCTTTTTTCTTATCTTTTCCAAAGAAAACTTTTTGCAAGATGGCGCCGAACGGCGCGAAAATGCCCTTTTGGTTGCAGAAAAGTTGCAGTGTAAACAGGAGCGTTGTAATGCTATGTCAAAAATAAAGCGTGCACATTGTGCACGCTTTATTTTCCACCCATCAGTAACGCTAAAAGCTCTGCGAGCTTCGATTTGACCACGATGTCGCCAGTGGCGGCGCTCTGCGTTAAAATGCCGTCGCACAGCGGGGAGAACGCTGCGCTCCACCACTGGAGGGTATTAGTGCCGCGCGCGGCGCAGAAAAGCAGCATGACCGCGAGGCCAACGGCAAGGGAAAGCTCCCACTTTGTCCATTTCATCGAAAAACCGCCCATCTCAAAGAATTTGCTTCGAGTATGGACGGTTTTCTGAGTTTTCAAACAAATTCGGCGCAGAAAGTTTTGACGCACTCGCCTTGCAGTGCCTCGCACGCTCTGCGGCAAGCCGCTTTGTCAGAGAAGAGGCCGAACACCACGCTGCCTGAGCCGGTCATCGCTGATGTCTTCGCGCCGTAGGCGAGAAGATCGCACTTGATGGTCTCAATGCGCTCACGCTGCTCGCCGTCGAGCGCCTGCTCAAAGATGTTGCGCACGTTTGCACACAGCGTGTCCGCGTCGCCGTGCTCGATGGCGGCGAGCATCGCGTCTGTATCAGGACGGTCGGTGATCGTCACGCCGTCTACGCGCGCGAAGAGCGCGGGTGTGGAGATCGGGAAATCCGGCTTGCAGACGGCGACGAAGAAGCGCGGTGCGGGCTTGAGGACGGTCAGCTTTTCGCCGCGGCCCTCGGCCAGCTGCGTGCCGCCGCGGATGCAGAAGGGAACATCACTGCCGACGCTTGCGCTGATCTGCTCGAGCCGCTCGTCCGTGAGGGTGGGGGAGACGAGCTCGCGCAGCGCGCGCAGCACCGCCGCGGCATCTGCGCTGCCGCCGGCCATGCCGGCCTCGGACGGAATGCGCTTTATAAGCGCGATGTCGATGCCGCCGCCGTAGTCCATCGCCTCGCAGAAGGCTCTCGCCGCCTTGACAGCGAGGTTGCGCTCATCGCAGGGAAGCGCCGCGCCGTCGACACGGCAGGTGATGCCTTTGCCGTCTGTGAGCGTGACGGTCACATCGTCGTGGAGCGAAACGGTCTGCATGACCATCTGCATCTCGTGGTAGCCGTCATCGCGCTTGCCAAGAATGTCAAGCGTCAGGTTGAGCTTAGCATAGGCGGGGACAGTTATGCTGCGCACGGGCTCCTCGACCGGCGCATTCAGCGCCTTGCCGCAGTGGGGGCAGTAGGCACCGCCTTCACCTATGCGTCCGAGCGGTCTGCCGCAGTGCGGACAGCGGTAGTAAAGAACCCCAATCACGATGGCAAAGAGCATGATCGCGATACCGAGAATAACAAGCGGTACGCTGACGCTTGTGCCGACGCCGCTGAGCAGCGCGCCGGTAAGAAGCAGCGGTGTTTGGAGCTTTTGGACCCTGCGATAGTCCATCAGGGGCTTTTTGTCGTTCATCGCGGCCTCCTTGTGCGCTCAGTGCTTCTTTTTCTTGTGCTGGATCTTTTTCTTCTCCTCGGGCTCCGGCTCGTCGGCGACCCATGCACCGCAGTGCGGGCAGCGTTTCGGTGTGCCGCGGCCAAGGTGTTCGCCGCACTTGGGACAGCGGTAAAAGCGCCACCAGACGATGAGCGAAGCGCCCATCATCATAAGACCGATGAGTGCGGCGATATTGTTTTGAAATCCCCATGCGCCGACGAGGGAGACCAGCGCGCCGCCCCAAAGCAATACGTCCTGCCAGATCCTGGCTGTTTTCAAATCCATAATGAATCCTCCTGATGAGAAAAGCGCCGCAAGGCGGCGCTTTTCTGCAATGGTTGTAATTGATCAGCGGATCTTGCGCGCTTCCACATAGTAGCGCTTATCCTGCGCGTGACCCATGGAGAAGGTCTTGCGCGGCAGAACGCCGTCGGCCATGACGGTCTTGAAGAGCTGTTCCTTGCCCATCGCGGGAAGCAGGAAGCCCATGTTGCCCTCCTTGGAGCCGAGCTCGCGGGTGACCTCATCGCCGTGGATGTAGTCGACCTCGCCGCCGAACTGCTTGAGGTACTCGTCGATGAAAGCCTGCAGCGTGCCGACGGCCAGCTGGACCTTCGGGTCGGGGACGGTGACGAAATCGTCGTGGCCGTTCCAGCAGACCTCGATGACGTGGCCCTCGCCCTTGCCCTCGTGGGCGTTGGGGTAGAACTTCTTGAACTCTTCCATGAACTTCTCATGGTCGACGCCGAAGAGCACGCGGTGGATGGGCTCGAACTGGAGCGCGTCGTCGTGGTTGTTCACGACCTCGACAAGTGCGTAGCGGGAGGGCAGCGCGAGGTATTCCTCGGGAGTCTTGCCCTTCTTCTGCTCCTCATAGCAGGCCTTGGCGGTGGCCAAAGAGTGGTTGCCGTCGCCCACGGCGAACAGCAGGGGCGCCACGCCGGAAACGCCGTACTTCTTCTGCATGGCCTCGTCGGAGGCAAGGCCCTCCAGTGCCTTGGCCACAGCGTCCACCTGCTTGTCGGACAGCTTGTAGCCCCGAATATGGCCGCCGTTTTGCATCAGGTCGAAATCATACAGCTTCTCCATGGTATCGGCTGCCGCCGTCAGCGGCTCGATGACGGTCTTATCGGGATCGTCTACCAGCAGCATCACATGGGGCAGCTCGATGGGAGCGTGACGGCGCACCTTGGCACGGGGCGGGATGCGATCCAGCACTGTCCCCTCGGTGGCACGGATCAGGGCGCCGGAGCCGGGGGTGAAGTCGTAGGCGTCCAGATCCACCATGCCGATGAGGCCATGGCGGATGCGTCCGTCGGACTGCTGGCGCTCCACATAGATCAGGGAATCCTCCAGCGTCCGGAATACGCCGTCCTTCAGATACTGCTCCATGGCGGCGTTGATGCCGGAGATGTACTCGTCCACGTTGGGGGCCTTGAGGTTGGCCTCCGGCAGGATCAGCCGCAGGGTGGACGGGGCCTTGCCCACCTTCTCCTCCACCGCCTGCCAGTATTCTGGCTCGGAGGTGAACTGGTCACAGGCCACCACAGCCCACTTGGTCATGTCCTGATCCTTGGGCAGCAGGATATCTGCTGGGTAAAAGCCCAGCTTTTCAAAGGTCTTGTTCATGTTGTTCCTCCTTGTGTGTGGACGCCGCCGGAGCTGTGCCGCCGGCCGCCCGTTGGTTCGTTCCTGTTCTTCCTGTATTATACAATAGTCCCCCCGGCTATTTCAACGTCAATTCCGCAGAATCTGAAAATATTTTTGTCGTGCTGACGAATTTTCTGAATAATCCATCGTCAAACGGGCAAACTGACAGAGCAATCTCACAGATGGGAGGTTTGACCGTGAAGATCGTAGACCGCATTGCCCTGATCCTCGTCATTATCGGCGCTCTGAACTGGGGCAGCATCGGCCTGTTCCGCTTTGACTGCGTGGCCGCCATATTCGGTGGACAGCTATCGGTATGGAGCCGCATCATCTATACACTGGTGGGCATCGCCGGACTGTGGTGCATCACCCTGCTGTTCCGGGAGGACGATGTCGAATAACCGAAAAAAACCGCTGCGTGACGCTCACGCAGCGGTTTTTTATGTCTTATTCCGCAGCCGGAGACTCCTGCTCCGCCGCCCATTCCGCCTTGGCCTCCGCCAACACCTTTCGGTCATGCTTGGTGGTGAGACTGGTCTCATCAAACCGGGAAAAGAGATCCGGCCGCCGGGTCATGGTGCGCTTATAGCACTCCTTTTTCCGCCAGTCATCCACCTTCCCATGGTGGCCCGACAGCAGCACCTCCGGAACCTTCCGTCCGTGCCACTCCTCCGGCCGTGAGTACTGCGGGTACTCCAGCAGGCCGTCCCAGTGGGACTCGTCGGTGTAGCAGCTCTCCTCCGGCAGCACCCCAGGCACCATCCGGCACAGGCAGTCCGCCAGCGCCATGGCCGGTATCTCGCCGCCGGTAAGGACGAAGTCGCCCATGGATATCTCCTCGTCCACGCACTCGTCCAGAAACCGCTGATCCACACCCTCGTAGTGGCCGCAGACCAGTATCAGCCTGTCGTACTGCGCCTTCAGCTCCCGCGCCACCTGCTGGGTCAGCACGCGGCCGCAGGGGGACATGTAGATGGTGTGCACCCTCTCCCCCGCCTCGTCGCAGATATGCTGCCAGCAGCGGTACAGCGGGTCGGCCTGCATCACGGCGCCCCGGCCGCCGCCGTAGGGATAATCGTCCACCTGCATCTGCTTGTTGGTGGTATACTCCCGGATCTGGTGCGTCCGGATGGTGACAAAGCCCCGTTCCTGCGCCCGGCCGATGATGGAGGAATCCATCATGGCGTTGACCGCGTCGGGAAACAGGGTCATGATGTCAATTCTCATCGGTGGCCAATCCTTTCATCATGTGTACGCGGATGATCTCCGCCTCCGGGTCGATGGAGGCGATAAACACGCCGGGCACGGCGGGGATCAGATACTCGTGCGCGCCGCCCCGCACCTGATAGACCTTGTGGGCGGGATAGAGCAGCACTCTGTCCAGCTTGCCCAGCTCCTCACCGGTGGCATCGTCCACCACGGCGCAGCCCTCCAGCTCCTGGTCAAAGTATTCGCCCTTGGGGAGCCGGGCGTCGGTGCGGCGGATGGACACCGCCCTGCCCTTCAGCGCCAGCGCGTCGTCCATGGTGTCCACGCCGGGCAGCGCCAGCAGCACGGTAGACTTATGGACGCGGGCGGCCTTGACCTTCACCGGCTGACCGGCGATGTACATTGTCTTGAAATCCGCGATGAACTCCGGATCGAACCCGGCGGGGTTGACCTTCACCTCGCCGCGGATGCCGTGGGCGTTGACGATGGTGCCCACTGTGATAAATTCAGGACGCATGGAACGCTCCTTCCGTCAGAACAGATTTTGCAGCCGGGACAGGGTAAACTGCATCTGGAACCGCAGCATGTAGTACAGCGCCGCGGCGCCCAGCGAGAAG
>OLNY01002219.1_pt1 | contig 13829 bp, 8 predicted proteins | sample 1671981 | NCBI WGS metagenome assembly OLNY01 (sample SAMEA3136632, study PRJEB25190) | human gut metagenome | biome: human gut; feature: human-associated habitat; material: faeces | place: Austria | collected 2013 | reverse complement strand
TCGTGTCGTGGCGGCACTTCCCCGAAAAAGCATATTAACTTGCAGCCGATCATGTTGTTGTCAAGGTGCGATGCTGTGTTGCAAGAAGTCGAGGGCTTTCAAAAGTACGAGTGGGACTGTTTTGAAAAGTAGTCCCTATACCCTATACAAACTTAAAGGGGTATTTTTAAACGGGGTCTTATGAAAATTCGGAAATTTTTCACTTTTTCAAACAACCTCCTATATCTATAGCATTCTAAAACGGGTGTTTGGCAACCTGATTTTCAAATTTTGTTTGGAAAACTTCTTACACCAATATGAATCTATAGGGCCGTTTTGGAATACAATTTTGGACAAAAAGAAAAAACGGCAAAGTTCGCAATAGAACCTTACCGTTTTGGGGAATGCTGCACAGCAGCACCGTATTATTTCTTTTGGTTTATTATTTCATAACTGCGTTCAGCAATGTCTGATAGTCACTCACCACATCGTATACCACGTTTTCATCGTTCAGTGCCTTGAAATGTGCACGGGCACAATCAATTTTAGCCTTTTCTACCGGGGTGATGTGATTGAGCTTCATGGAATCCAGTGTGCCTTTGGTTTCAGCAACAAAGTAGATGTGCTTGACTGTGCCCTCATAGAACGCAATCGCCCAGTCGGGATTGTATTTTCCAACAGGTGTGGAAATATAGAATCCATCTGGCAACTTTACATAGACTGCCACATCACGGTTCGTATCGAGGTCGGCGGCAAAATCACGCTCATTGCTTGAATCGTAAATCAAATGGTCATACAGATGCCGCTGTACTTTCATGACGTTCGTACCGAGTTTTCCCTTCAAAGTCGGCTCAGTGAAAATGTCCGTATCGTAATGTTCATCCAGAATATTGTAGGTGATATGCTGGATGATGGCCGTTGCCTTTTCGTCATTGATGAGGGCAGCTGCTTTCAGAATGAACTCTTCCGGGTTATCCTTGAACTGATCAAATACTGCTTTTTCAATGCCAACCAGAATCTGTACAATCGCCTTGCGGGTCAGCTTGGTTTCAGCCACCAGCTTGCCAATCAGGTCATACTTGACGCTCTGACTGGCGTGAATTTTGGTCTGTGGGTCATATTTATGCTGATCCGCTTTTGCGAAAGCAGAGCCATCTAACAGAGAATCCTTGGATTTGATCTCCGTCATTTCACCGGATTCTACTTTGAAGTAAATCTTTGATACGTTCAGATTGCGGTTGAGCGAGCGAATGGACTTTTGCACCAGTTCATCTGTGTCAAAATCCACCACATAAACCGATTTCGGGCTGATTTTGTTCCAAAGGGCCTTGAACTCCGGCATGGCCAGCTTGTCCGGGTCGATTTTTAATTCCACATTGTTGGAACGTGCATTTTCAGGCAGCATGACCTTATCGCTGTAAACAGAATCCAGCAGGTCAATGACCGATGCTGCACAGTCTGCAACTTCTTCTGCCACCTGCACCGCATGATTCGCATGGTCGGCATAGTACTTGTCCGTCAGCGCACCATGGCGGTCCACATAGCCATTCTGGATCAGATCAAAATAGATGGCAGCGGCGGTGTCTGCATCCACAATCTGTTCGTTGCTGTTTGCGTCCGTAAGAACTCTGCCAACAAACAGGGCAGCATCCACCTTTCTGGGGCGGTTCGCAACTGCTTCGGCCAGTTCGCTTTGCAGGCCTTTGGCAAAGCTGTCATAACTTTCGCTGGCGATGACAGTCAGGATGTTGATGTTATGCACATCGTTGCCCAGAACATTCGCATCCATACGTTCACCGTTCTGGTTGACGCACAGACGCAGGCCGCGGCCAACCTCCTGCCGTTTGCGGACTTCACTGCTGCTCTGTTTCAGGGTGCAGATCTGGAACACGTTCGGGTTATCCCATCCTTCCCGGAGGGCAGAGTGTGAGAAGATAAAGCGCACGGGGGAACGCTTGGGGTCACGGTCAAGAAGAAGCTCCTTGTTTTTCATAATCAGGTCATAGGCACTGATGTCATTGGAGGTTTTCTCCCGCTTGTCATCGCCTGCAACCTGATTGACAAAATGGCCTTTCTTATCCACCGAAAAATAACCCGCATGGGTATCGTGTGCAGAAATTGCTTTCAGGTAGCGGATGTAATCATCCTCGCCCAGCGAAAGCTGCATCTGGCCGACAATATCCTCGTACTCCTGCTCAAACATCTCTGCATAAATACCGTTGTAAGGCTGGCCTGCGGCATCGTAGCACTTGTACTTGTCCACCTCGTCAATAAAGAACAGGCTCAGCACTTTAATGCCCTTGTGGAACAGCTGACGTTCCCGCTCAAGATGCGAAAGGATTGTTTCCCGAATCTGGATGCGGCGCAGCTGGTCCTCGTCTACCTTGCCGACCACATCTCCGGCAAACAATCGGACACCATTCAGAAATTCAATGTGGTTATCACGACCATCAATCTCTTTCACCACATAGCCATCCTTATATTCGTCCAGATTGCCGGAGTGGTCATAGAGGTTGAATTTCAGCCCAACGGTGCGCGTTACTTTGCGCAGGCCGGATTTTCCCTTGCAGTCGAACTGGATCGTTGCCGTAGGGTCTGCCTTGGAAAGATTGATGCTTTCCAGATAGACGAATCCATCCGTAGCGGTACTGCCGGATTCTGTAATGCCTTTGACCACGATTTTCTTAACCAGACGCTTATTATATGCTTCCATTGCATCCAGCCGGTAGACCATGTTGTAGATGCTGTCTGCACGGTGGGTAGCCGAGTAGCGCAGGGTGATCATCGGGTTGAACTCTTTCATCCGCTCTTTGGTCTGCTTGCCCTCCACCGACTGTGGTTCATCAATAATCAGAATCGGGTTCGTCTTTGCAATAATGTCAATGGGCCGACGGGAACGGAACTCGTCCAGCTTCATATAAATACGGCGGGCATCTTTGCCTTTGGCATTGAACGCCTGCGAATTGATGATCATGACATTGATGGAACTATCCGAGGCAAAGCGGTCAATTTCCGTCAACTGTGCGGAGTTGTAGATAAAGAAGCGAATCTTCTTGCCGTACTCTTCTGCAAAGTGATCCTGTGTGACCTCAAACGATTTATACACGCCCTCACGGATGGCAACACTGGGCACGACCACGATAAACTTACTCCAGCCGTAATGCTTGTTCAGCTCATACATGGTCTTGATATAGGTGTAGGTTTTGCCGACACCTGTTTCCATCTCAATGGTAAGGTTATAGTGTCCCTCCAACTGCTTAGATGGTTCAATCTGGTTGGTGCGCTGGATTTTTTGCAGGTGCTCCAGAATAATACTGTCGCTCAGCTCTGGTACGATATGTTCATTGCGCCAGCCTGTGAAGCTTGTTTCCATATCAGTCTGGTAAATGCCGCTGCCGTTGTCGATGCGGTAATTCGTAGTCAGGTAGGGCTGGCCTGCAAAGACGTCCACCACGGCTTTTGCGGCATCTGCCTGAAATTTCTGGTGTTTGAATTGAAGTTTCATCTGCTGTTCTCCCTCAAATCACCTTGACATCGGTATCCGGCGCATACAGCTTGAAAATTTCAAACACGTTGATCTTTTCCGGGCTGCTGGCAAAGGAAGAATCCCGGAACACTGCACGGCGCGGCTTGCGCTTGGCGATTTCCTTGATAACATTTTCCGGCACATTGCTGTCAAAGCAGGCAATCAGGGCATCGGGAACATTCAGCGCAGCATCACCGGGCGCGTAGGTATGGACAGTGCAGTTGTCGATTTTCTCAGACCGATACGGCATGGACAGCGGCAGTCCCCAATCCAGCAGACAGCCAAACAGCAAATCAAGGTCGGTGCGGTCCTCCTTGATGTTGCTTTCCAAATCTTCAAGGTTGGTCTGGGAGTATTCTTCGGCAGAATAATAGACGTCCTTCATATTGGTATCGTCCAGCTTGAAAACACGGAAGCCCACATCTGGATTCTTGCTGATATCCACCATTTCAATCGGCGGCTTTCCATCTCCAGCGTCAATCGTTTTTACAATTTTAGCAGTGGTATCATCGCCCGGCTTAGAGCCATCCATGCGGTTCAGAGGAACGCACTTCCAGCAATCATCTTCCTGCTTGATTTTTTCGCCAGCTCTGCGAATACGTTCTTTACCAATTTCGCAAATATTCTTATATCCCGCTTTATAAGCTTCACCGTCTTCGTCACAAGGCTCTGGTAACTGTACCATGATAAACTTGCGGTGGCCGCCATCTTTAGCGTTCAACTGCATAACAGCATTTGCTGTCGTTGCTGAACCCGAGAAGAAATCAAGACAAATACAGTCTTTTGTATTTCTGTATGATGCCAATAACTTCTCAATCAATCGTGTCGGTTTCGGATAATCAAGTATTTTTTGAACGCCAAAGATAAGTCGCAATTCCTCGTCTGCATCTTCGTTTGAGCCCCATCCAGAACGATTCAGATTATTCAAATCAATCGGTGCATTATACGATACATCTGAATCATCTCCGACTCGCGGCAACCAATCTTTTAAGGTTTTATATCGTGTTTCATTGACAATTCTACGCAAATAAAGGTCTCTTGTAATATACAATTCTTTCTTCTTTGCGTACTGTGTCATTGCACTTTGCGAATAACGCCAATTTCCTTCCAAAACCAAGTCTTGTGCCAACATACTGTTTTTTATAACCAAATCAGAATGAAGGACAATACTCATGGTCGTATCACTTATTTCAGTTCCTTTAGGCAAAAAGAAATTTTTTTCTTTATATTTGCTGATAATGCCAGAAGGAATCGTTCGTAACTCTCGTTTATTAACTGCATTTATACAAGGATATGTTTCTGTGTTTGTCTTAATTTCGCCGATTAGACCTTCAAAAGAATCGGCGTCTTTGCAATATACGACGATGTATTCTTTAACATTCGTGATGGAATTTGAAAGGAATGACCCCTTCTTTTTCTTTTCCCATACTAGTTCCGCAACAAAATTAGAAGCGCCAAATATTTCATCGCAAATTGATTTTAGTGCCGAGACCTCATTATCATCAATGGAAATAAAAATCACACCATCTTCTGAAAGAAAATTTCGGGATACCAGCAATCTGGCGTAAAGCATAGAGCACCAGTCCGAATGAAAACGTGGGTTGGATCTTGTGTTTTCTTTAAAAAGTTTATTACCGTCATCATCTCGTAGCCCTATACCATCTTCATATTCAGAAGTCTCCATAGTAAAATCATCAGGATAAACAAAATTATCCGTTCCCGTATTATACGGCGGGTCAATATAAATCATTTTGACCTTATCCAGATAGCTCTCCTGCAACAGCTTGAGCACTTCCAGATTGTCACCCTCAATGTAGAGGTTCTCGGTATCATCCCAGTTCTTGCTTTCTTCCGGGCAGGGGCGCAGGGTCTTGCGGATGGGCTTGTTGGCTTCCACAATGGAGGCCTTTTTGCCCACCTATGTAAACTCGTATGCTTCATCTCCGTCTACAACGTCCGGCGAGAGCATCTGCTTCAGCAGTTCAAAGTTGATACCGCGCTTGTAAACCTTGCGGTCGGGGGTACTCTTTTCCTCATCCAGCATTTCTGTGATGCAGTTTGGGAAAAGGGCGGCAATTTTATCAATGTTCTGGGCTGTCAGGTTGGGGGTCTGCATTTTCAGCTTGTTCATTCGGATTCTCACTTTCTGCTATCTTCAACGAATAGATATCCCTGCTTCACCTGTTTTGCCAATCCTTTTGCATTTCATCAACGGACTTTCCAAGAATTTTCGCTTCAAGATAAAATTCTTTCCACTGCAAATCTTGGTATAGATTTTCTTTTGATGCTTGTTGAATCGAAATCCCAGAAGGAATGTTTGCATGAAACAAGTTCCAAATCATTTTATTATCTGGATGCTTTGCGTTTATTTCATAAATCTTTTGGCGCGCCGCATCTTCATTAAACGGAATGGTTTGCAAAATTTTATTAATGTCGTCAATAGTTGACCGCATATCTGGTATTTCGGCAGCGGTATGAACCGAAGAAAAATCGCTCATAAAACACCTCATTAAAATTGCGCTTATACGCCGCTTTGAAGCAATGGAACAACAATTTTATATACCGTTGTCGCCCACCCCGTAAGTTTTATTATGGCATCTACTGTATCAGTTGTGCTTGTGATTTTTTCGGAAACATTTTTGAACAGGCCATCTGCTTCTTCCTTGTTCTTGGCTTTTGCGATAGAGAGAATGTCAGTAAATATCTCGATGATTTGGTCCTGATTTTCATTAGAATGGTTTATCAAATCAACGATAGAAGATAAATTTGCCGTGTTTTCTTCAATTGACTTGAGAACCTCTAAACTTCTCTTTTGATATTCTTCTGTTTTTGCAAAATATTCTTGAAGTGGAACAGGTTCAATTTCAGGCATGGAAGGCGTTTGAAAATGTGTAAGAGAATCAGGAAGCGTTCTCTGTGAAAGCATCTTTTGCAGGGCTTCCTGCATATCGCTATTTTGCAAAAATGTATAATCAGCCATTACAGGTATCCTCCAGATTCTTTTTTAGTTGTTTCAGTTCTGCGTTCATCTCTACCTGACGATTGAACTGTTTTTCTTTCCGAATCTTATTCTCCAACGCCGCAATCTGCTTTTGCAGTTTTTCACGTTCCGCAGAGCGTTGGATGTTCTCCGCAATGCTGTATGCGGCACTCCAGCTCTCACCCTGCAATCGGGCAATCTGCCGCACCAGTCCATCATAGACTGCATCCAGACTCAGGCCGCTTATCGTAAGGGAGAATTCTGTTTCCGGCATCCAGTCTGTATGCAGATAGCGGCTTACCTTGGCACTGCTGTTCGCAGATGTATCTTTACAGCCAATCCAAGCCTGCACCTTATTCTCATAAGAAAGAACAAACAGAATGTGATAGGGGATTTCACTGTCGATTTGGCGCAGAACAGCTTCATCCAGCTTTGGCCCGGTCAGACACAGCTCGAAAATCTCGATCTCTGTCACCCGCTCTCCGGCAGTGAGATTCAAGGTGGACGCCGCCAGCTTGTTGCGCCAGTAGATACAGCGCAGCTGGTCTGCAAACAATCGCTTGACTGCCGCTGGAACGGCAGCGTTTTCATAGAACTTCTGTTTCGGAATCCGTTTGTTAAACTCCGTGGAGGGTGGAAAGCCCAGCATTGATCTCACCTCTTATTGTACCACAAGGAAGCAAATCAGTTCAAAGTCATCCAGCCCGGAAATCGAAGAAAGCAGGGCCGTCGTACCGCCCATCTTGAACAGACTGTCAATGTCGCTCTCTTCCTTTGCATCCAAAATGGAATTGATGGCCTCACTCAGCAATTCAGAATAGGCAGACATATTCTTTCCATCGTCCGTGGCCTGATTGAACTGTTGGCAAAGGCTCTGGTCGGGTTCGGTTTTGCCTTTGCAGAGCAGCCGCAGACGATCCAGCAGCTCTTTCGGAGAAAGATAATCACAGACAGTCGAGCCATCCTGCCCAATATAAACCATGTAGAATGGATGCAGACGGTTTTGCTGATCCACATTGATCTCATTGTTGATGTTTTTCAGAACAAAGATCACACCCGGAGGTGCATCGGGCGCAGATGCAACAATTGCGTGCATCCCAAGCGGCGTATGCTCCACATCATCGTGTTTCTTCATATAGTCCAGCAAGTCCAGCCGGAACTCGTTCAAACCCAAGTCCATGATGGAAATGCCGCCCGACATTTCTTCCAGATCGACTACCTCATTCTTTAACCGTTTGAGTTGTGCGCTGCGATATTCCAAATCGCCTTTTTCTTCCGGGCTGATGAGGTTATCATCCCCTGTGGAAGTCATGACCGTCAGCTTCATTCGGGTTTCCACGCGGCCTTTCAGGTTGATGTACTCATCCAAATCCACATCCGGCCAGAAGTTGACCAACTGGATGCAGCGATTCTGGCTTCCGATGCGGTCAATGCGGCCAAAACGCTGGATAATGCGCACAGGATTCCAGTGAATATCATAGTTGATCAGATAATCACAGTCCTGCAAGTTCTGACCTTCGGAAATGCAGTCGGTGGCAATCAACAAATCAATATCCGCCTGATTCGCGTTCGGCAGGCTGTCCCGCCGCTTGGAAATGGGCGAAAAGCAGGTGAGAACTGTATTCAGATCACCACTGAGTTTGGTAATGGTTGTTTTACCATCCACGCTGCCGGTGATTTCGGCAGTGTTCAGCCCAAACGCTTGCTTTACATAGCCGGAAACATTCTGATACAGATAGTCAGCAGTATCTGAAAACGCAGTAAAAATAATGATTTTCCGGTTGCCGGGATTGATGGGATGCCTTTGCTTTTCGTCAATCAGGCGCAGCAGTTCTTGCAGCTTGGCATCGTATGCAGGTGTGATATCCTGCACCATCAGGGAAAGAAGCTCCAGATTTTCAGCATCCTTTTCCAGATCATGCAGCCACGAAACATGATCCATATCCGCAAGATCAATCTTTACTTTGCGGCCGACTGTAAAAATGTCGTTGTTCTGGTCATCATCGTCCCAATCGGTTGCATCGGAAATGTCGTTCAGCTCCAGCACACGGCTGCCATTTTGATAGGAACGTACCGATTGCATGGTATCTTCAATCAGTTTACTGATTCGGTCAATCGTCAGCCGGAACGCATAAACAGAACTTTCCAGCCGTTTGAGCAGGTTAATGCTCATCAGACGGCGGATTCCCTCTTCACGGCCTGCCTGCGTCAGTCCCTTTCCATGCTGGCTGGGGTCGATGTATTTGGAGATCCGAGAGGACAGAATAAAGCTGGTTGGTGTGTAAATGTGCAGCGTCAGCGAATCCAGTACATTATAGATCTGCTGATAGTTGATTGCATTATCAAGACTTGTCAAGCACGGCTGCACAGAGATTGGCTTCAACCGTTCCGGGAAAGTACCAACATCAGAAATATTATAGTATTTTTCGATATGTCGGCGAGAACGTGCAATCGTCACACTGTCCAGCACCTCAAAGAAATCGAAGTCCAGTGCCGCAAGCAGCGCATTTGTGGTACGCTCTGTGACAGGAAGCTTGCTCCATGTATTGAAAGCCTTTTGCGCCTGCCGGAAAATTTCATCAATCGGAGACGAAGTATTCAGCTTTTCATTGATTTTTCCGGCATCTCCCTCATAGGCAAGCGCAAGCTGGTTTTTCAAATCCACAAAACGATTATTTACGGGTGTTGCCGAAAGCATCAGCACCTTGGTGCGCACCCCAGAACGAATCACGCGATTCATCAATTTTGTGTAGCGGTTTTCTTTTTCATCAGTAGAGGTATTACTGCCATTGCGGAAATTGTGGCTTTCATCAATCACAACAAGGTCAAAGTTCCCCCAGTTAAGTGCAGCAAGGTCAATACCGTTAGAGGTTCCGCCGGAACGGCTCAAATCTGTATGGTACAACACATCGTAACGGAAACGGTCTTCTACCAGTGGATTGTTGACGTAGTTGCCTTTATAGATGTTCCAGTTTGCTGCCAACTTTTTGGGACAGAGCACCAAAACGGATTTGTTGCGATTTTCATAGTACTTGATTACAGCCAGTGCAGTGAACGTCTTGCCAAGGCCCACGCTGTCTGCAAGAATGCAGCCGTTATACTGTTCCAGCTTGTGGATAATGGCCAACGCTGCATCTCGCTGAAAATCATAGAGCATATTCCAGATTTTACTCTGCTTGAAGCCTGTAGCTTCATTTGGAAGATTATCTTCTGACACATCCTCCAAAAATTCACTGAAAATATTGTAGAGGGTGAAGAAATAGATAAAGTCCGGGCTGTTTTCTCGATAAGCTGTGCTGATGCTTTGCAATACAATGTCTGTAACATCCTGAAGTCGGGAAGAATCATTCCAGATTTCATCAAACAGCGACAAAAAGTAACGGCCGTTTTCAAAGACTTCGGTTCGCTGAACAGGGTAGTATGCGTTGTTTCCGCGCTCACAACCGAGGTCAACCGTTGTAAACCCACTGATTGGCATATAGGAACTTTCACCAACCGTCATGAAACCGGGCATTTGCTCTCCACTGACGTTGGAACGAAATTTTACTTTCCGTCGCACCCAGTCGGCACATTCCTTCGCCAGTGCTTTTTGGGTGAGTTCATTCCGCAAGCGAACCTCAAATTCTGTGCCGTAAAGGCTCTTTTCGCGGGTCAATTTCGGAATATAGAACTCTCGCCGCTCTTTTGGCGTGTTTTCCTGCACAAAGGTCGGCGAAGTAAAAATAAAGCGAAGTTCCGCGATTTCTTCCAACTGTTTCTTTAATTCCTGATACGCATAAATGGAAAAACAGGCCGCAGCAATGGACACGCGGCTTCCTTTCTGCATAGTATCCTGTAAATCTTCCCGAACAGTATGGTTGATATTATCCAGAATTTTCATAGAAGAGTCCCCGCAATCGACTGACTAAAGCGAAAATTAACTTTCAACGACAAGATACAATAACACATTTTAATGATACTCTAATCAGATCGGAAAATCAATCGTTGCTCAGGCAGAAAAGCTCGGCAGGCACGAAACAGATAAAAAGTTTTGAATTTGGCCTTCAAATAAGGTATAATGAATTTACAAACGCTAAAGATTAAGAAGCGAGCAGGTGATACCATGCCTTTCCCCCTCGACCATTACATTGAAGCCTCCCATGTGGATTACAAGGAACGTCTTGAAGAGAAAAAGCCGCGCAGCTGGCTGAAATCCGTGTCGGCATTTGCCAATACCGAGGGCGGACACCTGATTTTTGGTGTAATGAATGAGCCGCGTGAGGTCGTAGGATTGGAAAATCCGCAGGCTGTGGTAAGCAGATTGACGGAACTTATCAAGGTCCGCATTGACCCTACACCACGCTATCGAGTGCGGGAGGTCGAAATAGAGGGCAAGTCCTGCGTTGATCTGGAAGTACAGGACGGCCCGGCGTATCCATATTATTATGCCTTTGACGGTTCCCATACGGCCTATGTGCGGCATGGCGACCAGTCCGAAGAAGCCACTTCACGGGAACTGAACGAATTGATTTTGCAGGGCATGAACCAGACTTTTGATGCCCTGCCCAGTTCTTATCGAGTGGGTGATGTCAGTTTTACACTGCTGGCCGCGACGTTTAAGAATCTGAAAAAAGAGGATTTCGACCTTGAAAAAGACTTGCCCTCCGCAGGATTGGTAACAGATGATGGACAAATCACGAATGGCGGCCTGCTGCTTTGCGATCAGGGCGTTCTGAAACAATCCCGTATTTTCTGCACCCGCTGGAAAGGCAACTACAAGGGCAGCATTGAAGAAGATGCTCTGGATGACAAGGAATTTCAGGGTGCAAGTCTGATCACGCTGCTGCAAAATGCGGAAGATTTTGTTCGCAACAACAGCAAAAACCCGTGGAGCATCCGTGGTATGACCCGTGAAGAACGCAGTGATTACCCGTATAAGGCCGTTCGTGAGGTGCTGGTCAATGCGCTGATCCATCGGAATTATCAGATTCTTGGTTCGGAGATTCATGTGGAAGTGTTCGATGATCGGCTGGAGATCACTTCACCGGGCGGCATGATGAATGGCCGCAGGGTGCAGGATATGGATATCCGGCATATTCCGTCTATGCGGCGCAATCAGGTGATCTCGGATGTGTTCTCACGGCTTGGCTTTATGGAGCGCCGTGGCAGCGGCATTGACCGCATCCTGAACTCTTATGTGGAAGTGGCTCAGAAGCCGACTTTCTACTCGGATTCAGATTTCTTTATCGTCACACTGCCGAATAGAAGTGTAGCGACTCCGGCACAGATCAGTATGGAAAGTGTGGCAAGTGGTGCGGAAAGTGCGGAAACCTCTGCGGAAAGTGCGGAAACTTCTACAGTGCTCCACGGAATGAGTACGGATGCAGAAGTGAGTGAACTTTGCGAAAGGCTGAATGGCGCGAGACTAACTGTAAGTACAAAAGAGCGGACGCTTGAACTTTTCAAGAGATATCGGTATCAATATCAGTTCCGCAGCATAAACGTTGCACAGCTATATGGCGTTCAGAAATCTCGTGCATCCTCTATTATCAAGAATCTTATCAAGCATGGATTGGTGACGTCACCAGAATATGGCGTATACCAATTTGTGAAGAAGTAACACCGCTATCAACAGGTGATTTTTGAAAACCAAGCGGTGAAGCTGTTGCAGCCCATGGAACGTCTTAATATAATTTGAATTATCATAATCGAAATTATATTAACCGCTTGCGCAGAACTGCCCACTCCCCTGAGGACTCCTCAGACGAGTGGGCATTCTTCTTTCCGTGTATCAAATTTACCTTTGTGGTCACTCAAATCGCCACCAAGTCATGGATTAAAAATCATCATTTTTTATTTATCCCAGAGTAAGTGCACGGTTTCTGCACTGTTTTTGCACGGTTTCAAGGGTTGCAATGGGTACTCTGACTTGCAAAATACGACAAAGGGTGCAGAAATTGCCGGGCGGAAAATCACGATGCTTTGCACAAAAATGACGTAAACTCGAAACTTCCAAAATCAGAGTGTTCTGCCCGGTGGGCTCTTTTAATCAGAGGGCCAGGGATTCGAGTTCCCTCGAGCGCACCAAAATCCCACGAAGAATCGTAAGATTCCTCGTGGGATTTTCTTTTTTCTGGGGCTCTGCACACTTTTGCACACCGGCGGGAAAGCCGTGTTTTTCCTTGCATTGTCTGCATTCTGTGCATCGTGGCGGAACTTGTCGGGGCAAAGCCCCTCCATCTTGCTGCGCAAGACCGCTCCGTCGCTTAAAAGCCCCACTGGGGCTTTCATTGCTGCGCTGCGCTTGCAAACGCGAATTTTCTTACCTCCCCCGCGATACACCGTTCAAAAAAGGCCGCCGCACAAAGCACTGTGCGGCGGCCTTAAAATTTGAACGCGTATTGCTATAAAAGAGTGCTTACTTGCCCAGCATCTCGTGGGCGGTCTTGCAGATGGTAGCAGCGTCCAGACCGAACTTCTTCAGCAGATCCCATGCGGGGCCGGAGCAGCCGAACACGTCCTGCACGCCCACGCGGCGCACGGGAGTGGGCAGCTTCTCGCTGAGGACGGCGCAGACGGCTTCGCCCAGACCGCCGATGACGTTGTGCTCCTCGGCAGTGATGACCTTGCCGCACTCCTTGGCAGCCTTGAAGACGATCTCCTCGTCCAGAGGCTTGATGGTGTGGATGTTGATGACCCGGGCGTGGATGCCCTCGGCAGCCAGCTGCTCGGCAGCCATGCGGGCTTCGTTGACCATCAGACCGGTGGCAATGATGGCAATATCGTTGCCCTCGGTCAGCTGCTCGCCCTTGCCCAGTTCAAAGTGGTAGTTGGCCTCATCGTGGAACACCGGCACAGCCAGACGGCCAAAGCGCAGGTAGACGGGGCCTTCCATGGCGTAGGCGGCGCGCACAGCGGCGCGTGCCTCGATATCGTCGGCGGGGCAGATGACGGTCATGCCGGGGATGCTGCGCATCAGGGCAAAGTCCTCGCAGCACTGGTGGGAAGCGCCGTCCTCACCCACGGAGATGCCGCCGTGGGTGGCGCCGATCTTCACGTTCAGGTGAGGGTAGCCCACAGAGTTGCGCACCTGCTCGAAGGCGCGGCCGGCTGCAAACATGGCAAAGCTGGAAACAAAGGGCACATAGCCCATGGCGGCCAGACCTGCGGCCACGCCTACCATGTTGCTCTCGGCGATGCCGCAGTCAAAGTGACGGTCCGGGTATGCCTTCTGGAATATACCGGTCTTGGTAGCGGCGGCCAGATCAGCGTCCAGCACCACCAGATCATCGTGGCCTTCCGCAGCCAGCTCCTTCAGGGTGTTGCCGTAGCTGTCGCGGGTCGCGATCTTTTTCACGTCTGCCA
>OLNY01002217.1_pt1 | contig 13834 bp, 20 predicted proteins | sample 1671981 | NCBI WGS metagenome assembly OLNY01 (sample SAMEA3136632, study PRJEB25190) | human gut metagenome | biome: human gut; feature: human-associated habitat; material: faeces | place: Austria | collected 2013 | reverse complement strand
ATTTGTCGCATAAATGAGATGCCAGGTTAAAACCAGAAGGAGGCGAGTTAAATACAAAAGTTGCTTATCACTGTTATTGCTGGAACGCTATTTTTAATACTTCAGTATTTATATGGTACTATCACCACCATATGCTTATTTGCATTATGGACAGTGATAGTAAGTAGAAAAGATTAATGTCTACAGGGATAGGAAGTGAGATATGCCCCTATAAATAAGATAAAACTTACGCTGAGTGCACTTATAGCATTGGCAATATCATTTTTTAGGAAAAGAAGTACGCAATTTGTGAAAGCATATATTCCTACAATTACAAAAAGAAAAGTTGCTGCGTATATCACTTTATCTAAAATGTTCAGGCGTTTAAAAAAGTCAACAAAAGAATCTGTTGGATATCCGAGTTCTCTTTTTAATTTTTCATAGTCAGAATCGATTTGATATTCAAAATTAGAGAGGTGGTATAAATTGGGTTTTTCTTTTCGAAATTCTTCTTTTAAACGGTTGAATAATTTTAGCGTTTTAGGAAAAACAAATTGGTAATTTGGGTAAATGATCTTATCAACTTTGCGAATATACAGAGAAATATTTTTCTTGTATTTGTCGGGCGTAAGTAATTGTTTTGTAATGCGGTAAAGGGGTAGATACACAAGATCGAACTGTTTCTCACGAATTTCATTTTTGCGAGGTCTGTTTAGAGAATATCTTGTGACTAAGTAAGTTATGAAAGATGGAAGCAGAATTTTAATATATTCCATAAACTGCGGGTTTAAGGATTTAGGAAATAATGACTTAAACATTATAAAGAAGTCCTTTCATTGTTTTTTTAGATTATATCAGAAATAAGCAAAAATAGACAGTGATTGTTGTCAGAACAGAAGGAGATGAGTTAAAAATGCTGATTAATATAAAAGGAAAAACAGAAGTGCTACAGGATCTGGAAAAAGCAAAAAAGCTGATTGATGAAGCTGGGAAGATTCTGTACCACATGCCAACAAAAATTGAATTTGAGGTAGGTGGTACAGAAAAAGAATCAGATGCTATTCGGCCTGATTTAGATAATCAATAATTTCAGAGGACATATAGTGACAATTTCTGGAAAGAGTGTCAAAAAGACTCTGATATTCAGGTGGAATAGAAGGATCATTGAGCATTTTTTGAAACTCTGCGGAATAATGGTCAAGATGTTCGCGAAGATCATTGATTGTGATTTTTTCCATAGAAATCGCTCCTTTCATTTTACTCAGGCATGGCAGTGCCTGTAATTACAGAATAGAAGGACGATAACGGAAAGTCAATATAGATTAGGATAAGAAAGCGGGGTGATGAGATGAAAAACAAAATAATTTTCTTTCTGGAAGATGCCGCAATCCCCATCATTGGTGGCATCATAGGAAGCTTTATAGGGATGGGGATAGCAGTACTGTTAGGAATATTGTAATCAGAGTTGTAATGATTGCGATGACGATAGGAAGGACAATTTGTAGCAAAACAAACTGTAGATTGAACCATTGCTTACTTTCGACTTCTGCGATGCCGAGATCATCAAGCTTAAAGAGAGTATCTTCACGAAACGGAACAGGTTCACCATACTGGTTCACACTGCCACCTATTTGAATAATGTATGAATTTTGTATGAGATCTTCCAAAACATCGGAAAAATCAGGATTTTTAAATTTCTTTTTGAGACATGAGTACGAAATAGATTTTTTTCGATATATGTATCGAAGAATACGGAGAGAAGATTTGGTGATAAGCATGTATACAGCTCCTTTCTTATGAATTTGGATATGCCAGTACTTGTATTTATAGGATAAGAGCACAGCAGCGGAAAGTCAATATAGCTCAGGGTAAGAATGCGAGGTGAAGGGATGAAGAAAGAGAAACTTATTTATGCACAGAAGAAAAATAACACATACAACCTTCACCACATACCATAAAGTAGGTGATCAAAAATGAAGGAAATAGAGTTTGTATCTCGTATTACAGTCAATGGTGAAAAAAAAGAAATATCCAGAGAAGAAGCACAGGATATCATCATAAAGAGCCAGGACAAAGCCTTGGGAGCTATGAGTTACGAGAGAAAGGAAGCCGGCTGATCCGGCAGGAGGTACAGATGAAAGATCTGATTGATTCTATACTTATTGGTTCTCTGGCCACCTACCTCCCATTCTGGATGTGGGACGGAGCCAGAGACCAGATCGCCGGAGCAGTGGCCCTGGCGATGATTATATTATTGCAGAGGAGGTGGAAAAATTGGACAAGTTAGAGCACCTGGAGATGGAGAATCGAGTTCTCTGGAATGTCATCAATGAGACCAGAAGAGTCCTGGATGATAAACGTGACCATTCCACTGCCAGAATTAAGAAAGTCATGAACATACTGACCAGAACAGGCTATTATATAAAACGCTCTTTTAAAGAAGGACAAACCTATGAATTCCCTTCCCGGAGATCACGAAAAAGATTTTCAGAGGAAGTGAAAATGTTAATGGGAAGTAAAGACTGGAAGATCATATTCGCAGATGGATCCGAAGGAAGAAGCTGCGGAACTTACGATGGGGCAGTAGATTTTGCAGAGTTCCAGAAAGTGAAACATGGTGGAAGATACATAATAGAAAGAATATAAAAAAGAACCTGACCGATACCCGCAACGTATTGGTCAGGTCATGTCCTCCGGACAAAAAACTCTACGTAAATAGGATAGCATCTGGAGGGCATAGCGTCAAGAGTTTGCAGGAGAAATCCTGCAAATTATTTTACCGGAAAACGGGGAGCAATCACCCGTATTGGTACTCGATTAAGATATTAAAGTTAGGACATACGCTATGGTAAACAGATTAGAATATGCATTCCGGAAAAAGACGATCATAGAGATCCATGAGTACCATGATGGAAACTATGGGGCTCGTGGAAAAAAGAGAATGAAAAAGAAGAAGCCCACAGAGGAACAGATGCGTCTGGTGAATGCAAACAATAAAGCAAGGAAGTGCAGGCATAAGCTTCTAGAGTATTACTCCCCTGCTTCGGTACATGGACTTATAGCATGGGTAACCGTCCTCCCGATATGGCAGCAGCTCTGGATGATTTTCAGAAAGCGATCCGGAAAGTAAGGAAAGAATATCGCAAAAGAGGATATGAACTCTTCTGGATCAGAAACATAGAAAGAGGAACAAAGGGAGCCTGGCATATCCATTTCGTGGTAAATGAGATTGGAGACACCGCCAGCATCATGCAGAAAGCCTGCCTACATGACCAAGGATGAGCATACCAGAGAAAAAAAGAAAGATGGAACCCTGGCAAAACCCCGGTTAAAGGAATCCAACTATAACACAAGCCGGAACATGCCTTTGAAACCTCCGGCAAAAGACCAGCTGATCCACTGGAAGAAAGAAGTAAAGCCAAAGAAAGGCTATTACATCATATCTATCCATGAAGGAAAGAATCCATTTACAGGATACAAATACCGCCGCTATGTAATGGCGAAAATAACACCGAACAGGAGAATTTAAAATGCAGCAGGTAGATATCTTTTTAGTTACCTCCACAAAATCGCCAGGCAGGCACAGGAGAGCCTGGTACAAGTACATATTAGTGTGTTCAGGAAGAAGTCTGGAGGAAAAGACAGAGGTAAGAAACCTTACAGGACATCAGATCATCCTGCAGTGCGCCATAGCTGCCATGAACAGGATGCAGAAACCGTCCATGATAACGATCCACACAGACAGTTACTATCTCGCTTCAGCTCAGATGAAGTTCTGGGAGGATAACCAGTGGAGACGCGGCAATGGTGAAATGCTGAAAAATGCTGATCTGTGGAAGGAGCTGAGAGAGGTCACGCGTCCTCATGCAATCCGGTTTAGAGTAGAACCTATGGACCCATATGATGACAGCCCCTCGCGCTAAAAGAAATCAACGTTTTTAGGCATTTTCAACATAAAAATGTGGATAAAAACAGAAAGACACGTTCTCGCTGAAAGAAATCAACGTTTTTTCACGTGGAAAAGCCAAAACCGCAAACAAATTTTACGATTTGTCTGCGATTTTCAAGAAAAAATCCCGCCGCCCTAAAAGATCTTTAAGGTGGAACGTGTCCGCGAAAGGAGAAAAAAATGTTTGACAAATTTGGAGAAATGAATTCATGCGAAGATTTGAACGAATTGGCACAGAACCTGTTCAATGAGGGAGACATGGACAGCGTGCGTATCATGGCAAAGGAGAATGGGATTCCGGAAGACTATGCGGAAATGTATCTGGAAGGGACTATTCCGGAATTGTGCGACCCCCTTATTGCCGCAACTGGAAAACTGGATCTGGAAAGCCAGGAACTGGACCTGAAGGGACTTATGATTGACTGGGTAGAATACATAAAAGGTCTGTGCATGGAGTCTGACCTGATGGCACGTAAGGTTCGCCAGAAAGGGAAAAACTTAAAAAGCTGTATGGCTGTTCTGCTGAAATACTCTTTCAGTAACCGGGCAGCAGTAGATAAAGAAATAGTAAAAAAAGCAGGAATCAGTAACGCAAGGGTAGAATTTGGTATTCCCGGCATGGCAGAAGCAAAGAAAATGATCAAGGAGTATTACCTGAAATGAAGAAAAAAGACATTGAAAAGGTTACATACAGGACTGTGCAGGCAGCAGAAGTGGCGTATCCCTATGTAGCAGCTGCGTTTCTTCATGAGATCAAAGGGGAACCACATCTGTTTGTGGAGCTTTACAAAAACGAAGAAGGATCATTCCAGATACCGGAAGTTCGGATGATTTTTACACAGAATGACTGGATCCTGTATTATCCAGAAAACGACCTGTGGTCGGAAGCAGGACCGGGAAGAGTGAAAGACAAGATGCAGGAATACTATACTGGGAAACTTAAAGCCTTCCTTCCTGAAGATGAAGAAAACATGATCTGGAATTTTCATGACATGGGGAAAAGCAGATACTACAAATGGCCTTATGTCCTGGAGTCATTAGTGAATCACATAAAAGCCCGAAGAGAAGCCAGGCGTAACGAAAAAAGAAAAAGAAAACTCGAGGAAAGGGCGGATAACACACCGCCTCTTCCGGATGACTTAGAAGAATGGACAGAAAAGAGACTGTTCGATCAAGAACATTTTCTCTACTACAAGCGCCGTGGACGCTATGCAGATATTGCCTGCTCTGCCTGCGGACAGGTTACAGAGATAGCCACAAAGAGGGCAGAGACTTTCGTGGGGCAATTTGAGAAAATAGTTATTCCGAGAAATAACGAACAAGGTGTTTGCCCCAATTGCGGTGTACATGGGACATTCAAAGCACAGGGAAAGATGAAAGGCGTGTATGCATTGGGAAAACATTGCTTCGTAGCCCAGCCATACAAAGAAGATGGAGTCGTGGTCCGCTATATCCATACAGAAAAAATATACCGTATGGATACGTCATTGGAAGAGAACCGGGAAACAATGACAGGAGCAGGCGAACGCCTGTCCATAACAGAAATATCCCGGACATATCTGGAAAAGGGCAAAGACCCACAAACCGATTACCACAAATATTCAAGCTTTTCCGGAAACTTCTGGGACGACTGCAATCTTGGAGGAATGAGCAATATATCCATTCATCCAGCTCTGATATACGAAAAGAGCTATCAGGCATTGCAAAACTCTTTCCTGCGGTACTCGGCAGCAGGTCTCTATGGGAAACAGGTGCGGACGTACAACCTGAGAGATTATCTGCTCAGATACATGGAGTGGCCACAGATAGAAATGTTGGTAAAGATGGGACTTTATGGCGTTGTAGATAACATGATAAAAGGCTACTGCGGTCTTATAAGACTTTCGCACTCAAAAAAGCCGGAAGAATTTCTGGGAATATACAAGAGCCGTCTGAGAGATTTGAGAAAAATACAGGGGGATGTTGAATATCTGAGAACCTGGCAGAAAGAAAAAAGAAATGGTCTCAGGCTGACAGAAAAAGAAAGTGTGTTTCTGGCAACAACAGATCCGGCAGCAGCAGACCTTGAACTTGCTTTGGCCTGCACCACAATGGCAAAACTGATAAACAAAATAGAAAAATATACCGGATGTCAGATTCCAGAACATATAGGAGAGACCTGGAGCGAATGCGCAGAAGACAACATCAGAAGAATAACCCGCCTGTGGTTTGACTATATCCACATGAGAAGCGACAGAGGATACAACCTGAGAAATCAGATCTTTCTGTTTCCGCGCGATTTGAACAGGGGGCACGCCCAGATGGTACTGGAAACCAATAAAGCCAAAATGGAACAAAGGGGCAAAGAAGCAGACGAAAGATTTCCGAAGATCAAAGAAAACTACAGAAGATTAAGGAACAGTTATTTCTTTGAAGATGACAAATATCTTATCCGCCCGGCCAGGTCTGCCAGGGAAATCATAGAAGAAGGATGTATCCTTCACCATTGCGTAGGTGGTAACAATTATCTGAACAAGCATAACAACGGAGAGAGCACCATCCTGTTCCTGAGAAAACAGGAGAATTTTAAGGAACCGTACATAACCGTAGAGATCAGAAACGACCGGATCCTGCAGTGGTACGGAATAAAAGACACAAAGCCTGACAAAGAAAATATAGAGAAATGGCTTTATAAGTACACTGAAATGTTGGCACTGAAATTTGAAGCAGCAACTGCATAGGAGGCAAAATGGAATATTTACAGTTAAGCATGGATGATTACATCCAGGCCAAAACAGAGATCAGAAAAGAACTTGGTGGTATCGTGCAGGGATTTGTTCAGATTGGATGGAGATTAACCCGGATAGATAAGTCCCAGGCATATAAGATGGATGGTTATCAGACCATAGCAGAATTCGCCAAAGCCGAATATGGACTTTCTGCCAGTACCACAAGCCGGTTCATGAAAGTATATGAGGAGTATTCTCTCCCAGGGGATACGCCGGAGCTAAAGGAACAGTATAGAGATTACAATTCTTCACAGCTGATCGAACTCCTGCAGATACAGGAAGAAGACCGCCAGATATTCAGACCGGAAGTTAAGAGACAGGACATCCGGGAATTCCAGCGGTTTGAGAAAGAAAATGAAAACAGTATCGATAATCTCCTAAACTGGAAAGAAGCAAAAGAACCGGAAGAAAAATTGCGAGCTACAATTCAGGAATTCTTCAGAGAGAACAGAGAAATCCTAAACAACCTGTATGCTAAAGATTTGCAACCCAACGACCTTGCAGAGCTGATTGCTCCATCCGGCAGCAGGAGTTACCGGAAAGGAACAGTATACATGATGTTCTATTCTTTCGAAAAAGGCATTATGGTCAAAGTATTCGGCGAAGATCCGATGGATATGTCTTACAGGGCATTTTACGATATCACGAAGAGTATTTTTGACAGTGCAGCAGCAGGTATAAGTACATGGGATAAGTATTTTGGAACACCATCAGAAGACCCTGGCACCCAGGACGATTTTACTGAGGATACCAAAATCGAGGAACATATTGTTGAACCAAACAAAACGTTCGATCATGATGGCAAAGCCACCGAAATGGGGGATCAGATTCCGGGACAGGATAATATCCAGAACCATCCGGAATACATGCCAGAACCGGAAATTGCGCCGGCGCAAAAGACAGAAGAACAGAAATACAATGAAAAACAGAACAAGATAGACAGAGAGACAAAAAAGAAACTCCGGGAAATGGAAGATCAGGAAAAGATGTCACATCTTCCTTCAGATGAACCAAAAAGAACAAAACAGCTCCGGATGGCATCAACCTATTACGATGACATCATTTCCGGAAGAATGACCTTCTGGTTCTGTAAAAATGATAATTTCCATCCCGGGGACACCTTAAACCTGACGGAATTCCATGAAGGACGCCACACCGGACGGACCATCCGGACAGAAATCACATATATCCTGGATGACTACACAGGACTGGAAGATGGGTATTGTGTTTTAGCGATCAAAGCAGGGTGCAACTAAAATCCATATATAAATACAGGGAGGTGCCTGTACACCTCCCGGAAAGGAGCCGAAATGGATCAGGATGGATTACTGTTTCCGAAAAAGACAGGCAAAAAGAAAAAAAGAATCAAACATCCCAAAAGCTTACTGCATGAAAAAAATGGGACATGTTATCTGTGTATTTTGCTGGACGGAAATCATAGAAGACATCTGTTTCTGGATGCACATCATATTTACGGAGGGCCAAACAGAACATCATCTGAAGAAAATGGGATGAAAGTCTGGTTATGTCCGGATCACCACACCATGGGAATTCTGGCAGTACACAACTGTCCAGAAACCATAGACCTTTTGCACAAGATCGGCCAAAGAAAGTATGAAGAGACACATACCAGGCAGCAGTTTATAGATTTGTTTGGAAAAAGCTATCTTTAGGAGGGCAATGAGATGATCGTATTATTAATATGGATCGCAGGTCTGCTCACAGGAACAATCCTTTCCTGTGCCTGTATGTATAGAAAACCAAAGATCGTAATCCATGAGATTACAGACAACACAGAATGTTCAACAGACTGTAATGGTTGCTTCAGAGTAGCAGGTAACGACTGCAGGAAATGCCAGGAAAGGAGAAAGTCATGAAAGAAAAATATAAAACATGCATACATGCCGAGAAGGTAGGACAGATTGCTGTATATGTAAGACCGACATGTAAACGTGCCACGATGATAAAGGGGATACTGGTAAGCAGCAAACAGAGATGTAAAGAATGCCAGAGCTGGGAGGGGAGACCATGAAATACAAAAATCATGAAGGGTATCAGGATCCGACTTCCGGACAGGCAATGAAGGGGGCTCACTGGGAAGAACTACAGCAACTGCGCGAGAAAGAACATAACCTGAAACGTGGACAGAAGATTGTGATTACAGAATTGTGCCGGGATGAAATGCACAAACCGGATAAAAAAGTAAAGAGAATCTATACTGTTGTTGAACTGTACAGACACTGCGTGCTCTTGGAAAACGAGGAAGGAACACGTTCGGCACCATCTTATCCGCGGCTGTAGATGCTGATTGAAGGAAATGACAAAGAATAATACAAAACAGGGGAGGCCGGTAACATGGACAGAGATATCCTGGAACAGTACATAGAACTGAGGGAAGAAGTGAAAGATCTACGCGGCAGGATAGACCGGGATGAACACAGACTCAGAAAAATTGAAAAAGAAGGTCTTGTATCCGACACCGTAAAAGGCAGCAGGAACGATGAAAACTATGCCTATCGATCTGTAAAGATTACCGGTTACCCCATTCCTGAAGTAAGTCAGGTAAAAAGTATGATCAGAAAACGAGTAATGAAGCTGCATATCCTGGAAGACGAACTTCAGGAAGCAGTTAATGCTGTGGATCGATTTATCAATGATATTCCGAAAAGCGATCTGAGGATGATATTCAGGTTCAGATATCTGGATGACAGAACCTGGGCAGCAGTTGCCATTAATATGAACCACCACTTTCCCAAGCGCAGGATCAAGTACACAGAAGACAACTGCAGAATTCGCCATGACAGATACCTGAAAGAAAAATTCGGAGAAAATTAAAAATGTTCGGTCATGTTCGGTTTCAGGATGGTAATATGTAAGCTGAGCAAATTAAAAAGCTTCACTTAACAATAATATGTATCCCATGAAGGCATCTGGCAGCAGTCAGGTGCCTTTTGCGTACGCAAAAACAACAATATTCGTACAGCGTGCACAGCACCAGCACATACATACCTTATGCATGGATTCACTGTATGCATGTGTTTACCTACCTCCTTTCGGTGTGGCGGCGATCGGCTGTCACTATGGTGCTGGCAGGACTGTATTTTGATAGAAAGCAGGTGAGCCCGAATGACTGAAAAACAGAAAATCTTCGCAGATGAATATTTAATAGACCTGAACGCCACAAGGGCTTACCGCAAGGCCTACCCCTCCGTAAAGAGGGATGAAACAGCAGCCCAGGCGGGCAGTAGGATGTTGAGAAATGTCAAGGTTGCGGCATATATTCAGGAAAGAATGCAGGAACGCCAGAAGCGTACTGAGATCACCCAAGACAGGGTTCTGCAGGAACTGGCGGCAATCGCATTTGCCAAAGCCACTGACTACGCAGAAGTAACAGACGAATGTGTCAAAATCAAAGACACAAAAGACCTGGATGAACAGCAGATCAGAGCAATAGCCGGAATAAAAGAAGGCAAGTTTGGGATAGAAGTAAAACTAAACGACAAAGAAAAGGCCCTGGAGCTCCTTGGACGTCACCTCGGTATGTTTAAGGATAAAGTAGAAGTATCCGGTCTGGAAGAAGAGAAGAAGAAACTTGGGGATATCCTGGAACAGCTGCGTGGTGATGGGTAGTGAGCAATGAAAGCCTGGTACTATCTGAAAAATACAAAGCTTTTCTCAGACACAAAGCCCCGGTGGAGTTCCTGGAAGGCACCACAGCAGCAGGTAAGACCACAGTCGGATTATTTAAGTTTATGCTCGAGGTTGCGGAATCTCCAAAAAAACTGCACATTCTGGCCGCAAAGGACACAGGAACAGCAGAAAAGAATATCATCAATAAAGATCTTGGAATAGTAGATGATTTTGGCATACTGGCTGAATACAATGGCAACGGTACCAAAGATGATAAAATCCCTCATATCCTGTTCCATACACATAATGGCGACAAGATCATATATGTTATGGGCTATGGGGATAAAAAGAAATGGCAGAAAGCACTTGGTGGTCAGTATGGCTGCCTGTACATAGATGAGATCAACACTGCAGACATAGAATTTGTCAGAGAGGCTTCTATGCGCTGCGATTACTTCATGGCAACCCTCAACCCAGATGATCCGAATCTGGATGTCTACAAAGAGTACATTAACTGTAGCAGACCATTGTCAGAATGGTCAGATGACACACCACAGGAAATTAAAGATGAGCTGAAAGAAGAACCAAAACCCGGCTGGGTCCATTGGTTCTTTTCTTTTGACGATAACGCCGGGCTTCCGGAAGAAAAGAAACAGAGAATCCTGCAGAACACCCCAAAAGGCACCAAAATTTGGAAGAACAAGATCATGGGTCTGAGGGGAAAGGCAACCGGTCAGGTATTCCCGAATTTCAGCAGGAAGAAGCATATTGTATCGGAAAAATGGGTAAGAACCCAGATGGCAGCAGGAAAATTAAAGTTCAAAAAGTTCACCTGCGGTCTGGATACGTCTTATTCCTCGAAATCTCCGGATACGATTGCAATGCTCTTCCAGGGGATTACAGAAGACAGGAAACTTATTACCCTGGCAGAGAAAGTATACAGCAATAAAGATTTGGATCAGCCCCTTGCTCCGTCAGATACAGCTGTAAAGTTTATAGATTTTCTGGAAAAGTGCCGCAAAGACTGGGGGTTTGCAAAAGATACGTTTGTAGACTGTGCAGATGCGGCGACCATCACAGAACTAAGGAAATATAAACGTTTGCACAGCTGTCTGTACAATTTTGTAGAATCCTACAAGAAAGTAGAGATCCTGGACAGAATCAAACTGCAGTTAGGCTGGATCCAGCAGGATTGTTATCTGGTGTTAGACACATGCACAAACCATATATCTGAGATGGAACGGTATTCCTGGGACGAAGAGAAAGACGTACCGGAAGACAAAAATGATCATACTATCAACTCTCAGCAGTATGGCTGGATCCCATATAGAAATATGATTGGTTACGAAAAGGAGGAACCGGAAAGGTGAAATGGATGGACAAACTGAACGAAAACATTAAAAAAGGTATCAGAAGCTGGTTGAACATTCTTCCTGCAAATCCTTACAATATCCAGATCAATGAAATGATGGACTTTGAAGGACATGCTATCCGTAACCGGATCTGGTACCGGGGAGACGGAAATGAATTGGAACAGTTCTATCAGCAGAGCGGAGAGTATGCAGATAAGCATAAATTCTGGGCAAGCAGATCAACCCCCGGAATGGATATAAGAAAGATCCACACAGGATTACCTGGATTGATAGTCAGAACACTTTCCTTTGTGGTACTGCCAGATATGAACGATTTTGAATTTGAGTCACCGGCACAGGAACAGATATGGAAAGAGATTGAAAAAGACAATAATTTCCACAAGAAAATGGAAAGCGCCCTGAAAGAGACGCTGTTTATTGGTGACGGTGCCTTTAAAGTAACCATTGATACCGACATCAGCGATTATCCCATTTTAGAGTGGTATCCCGGAGACAGGGTAGAATTTGTTTACCAGAGAGACAGAATCCGGGAAATTGTATTCAAGACTCCGTACCAGGAAAAAGGCAGGACTTACGTCTTAAATGAACGATATGGATATGGATACATTCTGAATGAACTGTATCTGGATAATAAACTGGTAGATATTGCAGCTATCAAAGCCACTGAAAACCTTACAGATGTAGCTTTTGACGACACAGTAATACTTGCTGCGCCTTTAATGATTTACGAGTCTGCAAAATACGAAGGCAGGGGCGGCAGTATCTTTGACGGAAAGATAGATAGCTATGACTCCCTGGATGAGACTTGGTCCCAGTGGATGGACGCTCTGAGAGCCGGAAGAGCCAAAACATACATTCCAGAGTGCCTGGTGCCTCACAATCCTAAAACAGGGGAACTGATCAACCCAAATCCTTTCGACAATCGTTATTTTGCTGCTGATGGCGATATGAGGGAAGGACAGAAGAACCAGGTTGTTACAGAGCAGCCGGTTATCCCGCATGAAAGTTACCTTGCATCCTACGTCACCGCATTGGATCTGTGTTTGCAGGGTGTGATCAGTCCTTCAACTCTGGGAATTGATGTGAAAAAATTGGATAATGCAGAAGCCCAGAGAGAGAAAGAGAAAACCACACTCTATACCAGGAATGCGATAATTGAGGCTTTGCAGGAGACACTTCCGGAAGTAGTGTCCATATGTATCAATGCCAACAATATCCTCCATAGCCAGAAAACAGAGAAAATAGAAGTAAATATTCCTTTTGGAGAATATGCGAACCCATCTTTTGAGTCTCAGGTGGAAACAGTTGCCAAAGCGAAACAGAGTGGCATTATGAGCATAGAACGTTGCGTGGAAGAACTGTACGGAGACACTCTTGACGAACATTGCAAAGAGGAAGAAATCACTAGACTGAAAGCAGAACAGGGTATTCAGGATATGGAAGAACCTGGTGTAAACATGGCAGCAGGTGATTTTAAGGTAAACCTGGAAGGAGATGAAAATAATGAAGGTAAAAGTGGGTCCAAGAACATACCGGATGAGCCGGAAGGAGTACCAGGGGCTTCTCCAGATAGCAAAGGAACAGGTGTCGATGGGGGTGTACGCCTTGGAAAAAGCTGATTATGCCGAACTCAGAAATGATGTGTGCGAAAGCACTACGAAGCTGAAAGAAACTATCCGTTCCTTCAAGAAACAGGGATTTAGGGTATTATCCAATGGCAAAGATAAATGATGAATATGACATCGGAGCTGCTTTTGAAGCTATCGAAAACGAACTGATTGCTTCCATGGTCCGGAACTTCGAGGATCATAAGCTGGAAGAGATGGACGAAAAGAAACGATGGTCCATGTGGCAGACGGAAATGCTGCATTCTTTGGAGAAATATAAGCATGACAACCAGAAGAAATATGGAAAACAGTTCAAAGATATCAACAAAAAGATTGAAGCACTGATAAGCCTTGCAAGATCAGAAGGTGGCATGAATCAGGAGAAGAGGATCCTGGAAGCTATAAAGAATGGATTCCCGGCAAAGCGGATCATAAAAGGCGGTACAGCCGAGTTTTTTAAGATTAATGACAGAAAGCTGGAAGCTCTGATCAAAGCCACAACAGATGATATGAAGAAAGCAGAAACTG
>OLNY01002202.1_pt1 | contig 13909 bp, 7 predicted proteins | sample 1671981 | NCBI WGS metagenome assembly OLNY01 (sample SAMEA3136632, study PRJEB25190) | human gut metagenome | biome: human gut; feature: human-associated habitat; material: faeces | place: Austria | collected 2013 | reverse complement strand
CGGTCTACCTTTGTGCAGTCCTTACCGGAGAAAGCACCGCCGCCGTGACGTCCTGTTCCACCGTAGGTATCAACGATGATCTTACGTCCTGTCAGGCCACTGTCACCGTGAGGTCCGCCGATAACAAAACGGCCTGTCGGGTTGATGAAATATTTGGTATCCGCGTCAACCATATCAGCCGGGATGATCGCATCAAAAACATATTTCTTGATGTCCTCATGGATCTGCTCCTGAGTCACATCCGGATCATGCTGTGTAGAGCATACAACCGCATCGATTCTCTTCGGCTTTCCAGCCTCATCATACTCAACAGTAACCTGTGTCTTACCATCCGGTCTTAAGTATTTCAGAGTACCATCTTTACGAACCTTTGTGAGCTGCTGAGCAAGCTTATGAGCCATGTTGATGGCATAAGGCATATACTCCTCAGTCTCGTTGGAAGCATAACCAAACTGAAGACCCTGGTCACCGGCACCGATGGAATCCAGCTCATCCTCGTTCATGTTATCCTCTTTCTGCTCAAGCGCCTTGTCAACACCCATAGCGATATCTGTGGACTGTTTGTCAAGAGCTGTGATAACTGCACAGGTATCTGCATCAAAACCATAATCAGCATTGTCATATCCAATCTCACGGATCGTATCACGAACGATCTTCTGGATATCAACGTTAGCCTTGGTTGTGATCTCACCCATAACAAGTACAAGACCTGTAGTAGTAGCAGTCTCGCATGCAACACGGCTCATTGGGTCCTGCTCCATCATAGCGTCAAGGATGGCATCGGAAATAGAGTCGCAAACCTTGTCAGGATGTCCTTCAGTTACAGATTCAGAAGTAAATAAAATTTTCTCCATGTTTTTCTCCTTTTGTACTTATACAACGGTTATAAATCACATAAAAAACAGCCCGTACAATCGGACTGTTTAAATTCTGTAAACAATCCTCTTATTGTTCGATTGCTCGCTCAGGTTGGCACCTTCCTGGATTTCCGGGGTTGCCGTGGCTTCTCAGATCCTTTGTATCTCCACCACTCTGAATAAAAGGCTATCTTTTATGAAATTACTGCAACACATACAATATACTTCTCCTTACCAAATGTCAAGAAATTTTTTATGTAAAACTCTCTTTTGATAAAAAAAAGACAATATTCCCATTCCCTGTTGTTTATCTCTCATCCGCCGTTACAGTAAAAATATTCGTAAAACGGTTCTCCATATCCAGCGAAAGACCAGACATCTCTGTCTGGCCTTTCTGATGATCATTCTTTACAATGATTCATTTTATTATTTTTTCTTTTTTCTTTTTACTGCAAAACCTGCTGCACCGCCAACTACGATCGCTGCTGCAAGGATGCCAACCCATACACCGATCGGTGTATTATCGCCGGTCTTTACAGAAGTACGTCCTGTTGTTCCGCCTCCATCATTATTGGTTGATGTAGAACCTCCAGGTACTGGTGTACTTGTTCTCTCAGAAGGTGTTACTGTTGGCTGTCCGCTCGGTACCGGTGTATTCGTTACCGTCGGCTCCGGTGTTGTATTCTTACTGTTAGTGATATCCATGGAGTTTTCATAACTCTCACTTTCGTTCAGAATGATATCACCTTCACCGTCGATCTCATATGCGAAAGAATCATGATCAACCGGATTTCCATCCTTATCAGTCTCCATAACTGTATAGGTAACTGACTCAGGTTCTGTATTCTCCGGGAAAGAAACCTCTATATCGACAGAACCGTTCTGATTCAGTTCTCTGATCGTACCCTCAACAAGATTCAGAGAGTCATCTGCTCCTGTCTCAAATACAGCTGCATAGAAAGTATCCGGTACCGTTGTCTTCTGTCCGTCAACAAGAACCTTCTTATTGATCGTAATATGTCCTTTCAACGCAAATCCAGTCGGAATGAAAGAATAATAGTTATTTACATATGATACCGATTCTGTAGAACCATTCTGGCTGATCTCTGCCTCATTGGTCGCATTTTCATTGGAATCAGTTACATCATAGTAATAGGACTTTCCTTCATCTATAATGATCGAATCATTAATAGTCATCGGATCGCCATTCTCGTCCAGCTCAAATACATAATATTTTCCATCTGGTACATTTGCCCAGGTAGCCGTTCCGCTGCTTGCTTTTACAAGGCGGATATCTTTCATGTAGTCACTTCTGAACGGGATTGTTCCCTTATCATCCAGGAAAAGACCAACTTTATAGGTTGCATCATCTGCTTCCATTTCGATAACATCGAAAGTATCCTGATTAATATAGTACAGTCGTTTTGTAACCTGGATCTTTGTTTCCTTATCACCGTCACGGGTTACAGCCTTGGGATAAGCCTGCACATCATAAGTCCAGCCCGTACCCTCTTCCACAAAAGGAACGGTCAGGACCATCGGAGAAACCGATACATTCGGGTCATCCGGGTTGCTCTGTACGATCAGATATACGCCCTCAGCCATATTGCTGTAGACGATCTTTCCGTTTGCGTCTGACTGCATCTCGCTTCCGCTAAGTCCGGCCTTCTTCACTGCCGCGGAAAGCGTATCTGCTGTTTTATACCACTCATCTGCTGTTTTCAGATTTTCAAAATCAATTCCCGTAAACTGCAGTGCGCTGTCAACCACAAAATGCACATTCCTGTCAAACGTCACACTTCCCACTTTATAAAGGGTCAGATTCACGTTAGGAATCGGTTTCACGGTTCCGTCCTCTCCGGTCTCCTGGATCGTCAGATTGATATTTCCGGTTTTCCCGGCTACATAATCATCTGCAAAAACTGCCTGCGCCATACTGCCGATCAGCATCACAGCCATTACCAGAATTGCCAGAAAGCTGCTTAAAAAATTTTTCCGCTTAGTTCTCTTTTCCACTTTTTTCCGCCTCCTCTTTTTCTCCTGATACCCGCTTCTTTCCACTGCGGCGGACGATCAAATAAACCAGCAGTATCAAGATAACAAGCACGATGCCTCCCGCAGCCAGAACCTTCTTCGGATCTGTTTTTGCAAGCTTCTGCGGAATTGTCTCATTACTTTCTTCTTCCTCCACATACTCTGTACGGCTTCCCCGCACAAGAAGTCTGTGTGTATTTACTCCGTAAGGAGTACAGGTTACAAGAGTCACCAGATCCTCGCCCTCCACGATATCCAGCTCGCTGGTCTCTTCCGGAAGAACCGTTTTGATCTGATCTACTTTATATGCCAGATTCTTTCCCAGAATGTGCAGGATAAAAATATCTCCGATCTCCATCTGGTCAAGATCTGTAAAAAGCTTTGCATTAGGAAGTCCACGGTGTGCCGCCAGCACGGCATGTGTGCTCTCGCCTCCAATCGGAAGACTGGTGCCCTCCACATGGCCCACACCTTTTTCCAGAACGTTTTTACTCAGTCCGTGATAGATTGCCAGCTTCGCCTGGATCTTCGGAATCTCAATACTTCCCATCAATCCATCGCCATTTGGATCCAGAACCTCATCATAAGGATGGGTCGGTTCATAATCCTCCTCATCGTCAAAAGCATCTACAATCGCATTTACCGTATGCTCCGCATTGTACTCTTCTGCTTCTTTCCAAAGCTTCTCATAATTATCATCAGAAAGTCCTGTGACTGCCTGATCATAATCACTGATCAGCTGCGCGTTTCTGTACTGGTTCCACATATCACTGATCGTAGGATAAAGAAAAATTCCTGCCCCTGCCAAAAAAGCTACTGCAATAAAAGCATTCAGGACGACATTGCTCTTTTTCTTTTTTTTCTTTTTAGCCATAAATTATTTCCTGCGTCGTTTTTTGTTCTGAACAAAATTGACAACTGCTACCAGCACACCTGCGATCGCAAAACCGATCACAACACAAAGGATCAGCATCGGAAGTGTCGGATTGGAAACTCCGGTAGCTTTCTTCTCTGTCTTCTGCGCTTCTTTCGCAGCTTTTACAGTTGTTCTGTGTCCTCTTACAAGGATTCTGTGCGTGTTTACCGCATATGGTGTACACGTAACAAGTGTCACATAATCCTTACCTTCTGTGATTGCCAGCGAATCGGTCTCCTCCGGAAGAACCGTCTGGATCTGATCCACCTCATAAGCAAGCGTCTTATCCAGGATATGCAGATAAAAAACATCTCCCTTTTCAACAAGATTCAGATCTGTAAACAGCTTTGCACTGGGAAGTCCCCTGTGTGCGGAAAGAATCGCATGTGTACTTTCACCGCCAACTGGAAGACTGCTGCCAAACAAATGTCCCGCGCCCTTCTCCAGTGTTTCATCTGTTGTGTAATGATAGATCGGGATCTTTACATCGATCACAGGGATCTCTATATATCCCATCATTCCATCACCATTCAGATTCAGAAGTGACTCATATGTACTGTCTGTCTCTCCATCCCTCACAGAAAAAGCATCCGGCACGCTTTCCTGTTTGATCTGCTCGTTATATTCCTCTGCTGCCTTCCACATGCTGTCAAGTTCCTCCGAATTATTATTCGAAGAAACACTGCTGCTATATTTACTGATCAGAAGATTATCCCTGTGCTTATTCCAGACATCGCTGACCATCGGATACAGCAGTATGGACAATCCTATCAGAAACAGCAACCCAAGTCCAATATAATTTTTCTTTTTATTCTTTCTCATAGGTTTCTCCATACTGTTGTATTACCAGTCCCGGCCTCCGAAGAGGCCGGGCGGTAACTGATTTACTTAATGATTACTTTGGTTCTGTTGTTTATAAATATTTTGAAAAAACTCGACCAATCGATCTGTGAAGGATTACTCCTCAGATCCTCTTCTGCGGCTCATGAAGAATGCGCCAGCAGCACCAGCCATAACTACAACACCGATGATAGTGAAGAGGTATGTTCCCATTCCACCTGTGGATGGAAGAGATCCAAGCTTGGTATCATTCATACTAGTTGTCTGTGTAAGAACGTCACTTGCAATTCCATTATCATCCTCAGCAACTTCCAGTGTTGCACTAACGTCAGTTGTATTTACAGAATATCCCTGTGGTGCTGTAACCTCTTTAAATTTATATGTTCCAACATCAAGTCCCTGTACTTTAACCTTACCATTTGCATCTGTTACAACTTCTGTCACAGCACCTTCAGTATCAGCTGGAACATATTTATATGCGCCATTAGAAAGTTTTACAAATGTTAATGCATCTGCTGCACCATCTTTTCTTACTTCAAATCCTGCGTTTGCAAGTGTAACATTGTTCTCACCATATTTTGTTAATGTGATGTTACCTTCATAAGTTTTACTTTCTTTGCTTCCATACTCATTACCATTTTCATGTCCGGCTGTTGCTGTATTGGTGATGGTGTCATTTTCTGATGTAACTTTTACCTGATAAGTAATTACTACCTGTTCTCCAGCATGGCTGTTTGCATCATTAATCATGGCACTTAAATCAACGCTGAATTTATTATTTACGCTATCAAAGCTAATTGGATAAGACTCTGTTACATCCTCTCCATTTAATGTGATTGTTGCCTGGTCTGTATTTACATATTCAGCACCTGTCAGTTTATCATATGCCCAGAAAGATTTATCTTTATCTGTAGGATTGATGTATGGTACATTTGTGCTTACTGTGTAAGTAAGGACATCTCCTGTTTTTGTTACATTGTCAGTATCAAGAACTTTCTTGTTTACCTGAATAGGTGTTTTCTTTGCGTTTACAATTGCATTTGTTAAATTCGGAACTTCACCAAATCCAACATATGCTGACATAATATTATAGGTATATCCTACTTCTGTTGCCTTTACTAAGTACACACCTGCTTCACTGACTGTCTGTGGATTACTCATCTCTACAAAAGTAACTTTTCCTGCTGCTAATGCCTGAGCTTTTCCTAATTTCTCAGCATCCGTATTTGCAATTAATGCCTCAATTGCTGCCTGTGCATCATCAGCAGCCACTCCATATGCCTCAATATATGCATTTTTCACATCATCATTTACAAAAGCCCAACCTGTTCTCGTTGTCTGATCTGCTTTAATAACCTGTGCATAAGTTAAAGTTGCATTGTCGGCATTATTCACTGTAATTGTTGCAGTAGGTCCATCCGCGAACGCGGTAGATGCCATTGCCAGCACCATAATCGCTGCCACTAATAATGCACCAATCTTTTTAAATAAATTTTTCATAAGGTTTGCTCCTTTCTTTCTCTGCATTTTTCTTTTTCGCCCTTCATCGGCCATTTACAATTAATGTGTTACGATCTCTTTGCTTCTTCCTCCCTTCGTTTATTATTTATAAACAGCAGGAGTGCAGTTGCAAGAATCGCTACACCACTGATCGTAAATCCATAGATTCCCGGTCCACCGGATTCTGGTAAGGAATAAAGTTTAGCATTTTTGATTGTTAAAACTTTATTCTCCAGTGACCACATATTACTTTTCTGTGCCGGATCGCCATTTTCGTCAACAAGTGTTACACTTCCTGTTGCAACTTTGAAGCAGATACTGCTGCCTAATAATGAATATCCTTTCGGAGCAGTTGTCTCTGTCAGCTTGTAGATACCTGCCTTCAGATTATTCAGTTCAATCTCTGAAGTATCATTCTTTACTTCTATGTCATTCTCAAGAGATTTCCAGATGTCACCATCTTTCATCTCTAATTTGAATTTAGCACCTGTTAAAGAATGATTATCTGTATCTGTTTTCTTCAGATCCAGACTGATTACTGCTTCGTTTGTGTAAGATGCAACACCTTTTACACCACCAGATGTATACGTGTAATCTGTTGTAATAACATTTGCTTTTTTTACATCATTACCAAGTGTAAACTTAAGTGATTTATCTGCATCTGATTTAACGTTTTCACAATCTGTCTGGCCATCACCTGTAACAATATCGAATGCCTGAATGAAATATCCATCTGCATTGTCTTCTGTTACCGTATACTCTCCTCTTGGAAGATCCGGCAGCGTAACTGTTCCGCTTGTTTCACCAGCCGGAACTATTACATTTACCTGGCTGTCTGAAACATTCTGACCATTCTTCGCATTCACATTAAATGTAAATGTTCTATCTGTGTCAGATGTTTCCGTTACATTCTTTGTGATCTGAATCTGACCTTTGATGACATGAATCTTATAAATACCATATGGATTGTTGCTATTATCTGGATTATAAGCCTTCTCAGCAGCTCCTACGACATGCTGTTCCCCATCACTTGTGGTGGTGTTCGTTTTACTCTCATCCGTTGATGTCGTCTTTGGATCATAAGTTACTTCCAGATAATACTCTGTATCATCATCCGGTGTTGTTGCCATATTCTCTTTACTGATATTGGTTTGAGTTCCATCTTTCCACTGCAGAGTAATATGATCTTTCGCATCGGCGGCACTTATTGTACCTTTTGAATAAGATGTTTCTGACTCATTAAACAACTGATTCAGAATTGTCTCATCTGTCGGTACTGTATCACCTTTGTAAATCCAAACGTCTTTGTCCTTGACTACTAAGTTAACTTTAACATTAACTGTCGGCTGTGGCAACTCAACATCACCATATCCTGTAGAAATCTTGGATCCCGGAGATACGTTGGTTGTGACATTGTTTCCACCAACGAAATTGTCTTTGGCTTTTACTTTAATTGTTTTGTTCCATTCGCCATTTTTCTTGTTTGGTATTGTCTGATCTGTCCACTGGATCTGATAATTTCCTTTTACCAGAGATACCGTACCACCATTTACTTCAACACCATTATTCAAGTCATCCTGTGTATATAACGTTCCATCATCTTTCAGAAGTTCAAACCTCGGATCAATAATATCTGTGATTGTTGCTCCTGTAATGGAAATGTCCTGAGTGATCGTATTCTGAATATCTTTGAATATGTCTCCCAGCTGCGTTGCATTTTCAGCATTAAATGCACAGTTTTTAGATGCAATTCCTGGATAAGTAGTCCTGCCATATGTTCCACCTTCAAGAAATGCCTTTGCTTTATCTCGAAGTCCAAACCCAATTGTATATACAGTATATCCTTCTTGCTTTATACCTTTTATACTTTCAGTACCATTTGTAATGTTTTCTGCATTCTGCTGCGCAGTAGTGTCCCAACTATTACCAGATCCTGTTGGTTCACCATCAGTAAACAATAATACATACTTAGGTTTTGTATCCCCGCTCATTGTAGCTGCATCCAATTTACTTTTTGCATTTTTAAGACCTACATATGGATCTGTTCCTCCATTTGCTACTAAAGAATCTACAAACCTTGTCAGGTTTTCTTTATTATCTCCCGCTTTCTGTAAATCTTCAGTTTTTCCATGGCTACCATATCCAGCACTACTAAATGCTGTAATACCAATTTTACTATCTGGTGATTTATTCGCTGTATCTGTTATAAACTGTTTTACCGCATTTTGTAATGCTGTAAGTTTCTTTTCTGTTTTTTTCAGATATATTTTGCATCCATTATAAGTTGAATCATCTGCTTTAGTTTGCGACCACCAATCATCACCAATATACCAACCCGTTCTCCCGTAGTAGTTATTATAATATTGCAATTTCACATAGGATTCATCTTTTTTCACATAGTAAAGTGTGCCTGTATTTAATCCAGCTCTACCATCAGTTGTATTTTCTGCAACATAACTATATGAAACAGTTGTTTTATCCATAGAACCAGATACATCCAATACCAACATAATATCCGCTACTGCTTTTTCAGTAGTGGTTATTGTACTTGTACTTGTAGATGCTGCCGTAATATTGATGTCATAAGTTCTCTTATCCCAGTCGTTTACAGTTGCAGTCTTACTGTAATCCATACTGGCTTTAATAATCTCCTCCTGTGTGTAATTCATAATATGATACAACGAATCTGTATTTTTTTCTATCTTTGTCTTGCCATCTGCTTTATAAAGAGTTGCCACTGCTTTATTATCCTCAGATAACGTAACCTTTACAATCCAAGATTCATTTGATGCTTCATAGCCCTCAGGTGCAATATCCTCTGTTAATGTATATGTTCCAGGTCTTAATCTTGTAAAATTAACAAGTCCTGTTTCATCTACGGATGTAGCAGTCTGTGATTCATTGGTTTCTGAATTTACAAGAGTAAATCGAGCACCACTTAACGCATCCTGGCTTTTATTTACTTTTTTTAATACAAGATCTGTTGTAGGTACATTCGTAACTTCAGAAATACGCGCGGAAGGAAGGGTAAATTCCATCTGGCAGTTTGATTCATACGCACCTCGTTCCATATACAGAATAGTCAGGGTATGCTCGTTTTCATCCTTATGTTTAACATAATCCCATAGATTTACTTCCTTTTTAGCTGCCTGATGAATTCCACCTAAATCGATTACAATTTTTTTTCCATCCAAAACAACCCATAAATCATCATCACCTGTAAAGGTATAATTTAATGGACCTACGTAATCTCCAATTTTAAAAGTTACATCATATCTCATTCCAAAAAAGTAATTGTGATTACCATCATCACTCTTTTCACTTCTGGGTACTCCGTCCAATGGGAAGAAATTACTTCCTGCTGTTGCACGCTGATCTCCATTCTTATCAATTACTTTTGTAAGTTTATAAGAATCTCCGTTCTGATCAAAAACTAGTTTGTAATCCTTAATGACTCTTCTTAAATAAGTTTCATTATTATTAATCGTGGCAGTTGCATCTTGATCTACAAAAAATCCTGGCTCGGGGTAATTGAATTTTACTGCTCCCTTTCCATTGTCCTCTACCTCTTTTAATAATCCTCCTATCCTTTTGACATTTTCCTTATAATTATTTACTTCGGCTTCAATTTTGTTTTCGTGTTCATCATAACCAGAATCAACTGTAAAATTATATTTATAAGAATCATAATTGTGATCCATTTTACCTGATGTTATTTTCTGATTACCATTATCACCCTTTGCAGCATCTCCTAACATATTAAATGAATACTGTGTCCACTTTCCAGTATTCTCGTCGTAACCTTCACCAGCCTTAACTGTATAATCATAGAAAGATGTCGGTCCCTGGAAGTTATCATTATGCTTTGGTGTATAATACACTTCTATCGTACTATCCTGTGCAACTTCAATCTTTTTGTCCTTATCAACTTCAGCATCGTTTACTTTTACTTTTGAAACCTCCCAGTTCTTTGCCTTGGTATAATCATTTATCTTTCCGCCAACTAAGATTGTTCTCTCATCAGCTGAATAAATCTCCTTACTAGTCGTATTATCCAGATGCCGAATTATTACTTTAACATTTTCTCCGCCTCTCTGCACAATTACATACGTAGAAAAATGCGTAGTTTCAAACTCAACATTACCATTCTTATCAACGCTTCCGTCCATGTTCTCAACGTTGTCTTCTGCGTCTACATGGTATACGTCTGCATCCTTGATCTTCCTCTCATCATTCAGAGATACAGATACCTTCACTGAAGCACCTGGCTGAATCTCTTCGCCGTCTACCAGGAATTTGATATCGTAGGCGTGGATCTTCTCGATGGCTTTCTTTTCTTTGATCGCTTCTTCGGTGATCTGGTCTTCGGCTTTCTGGCTGAGCTCTACCGGTGTTACGGAAAGCTCTGCGTTGTCCGGAAGGTCTGCCGGATTGGTAAGAGTAACCTTGACATTGACTTCGTCACTCTTGTAATCATATCTGGTGATCTCAGGCTGAATTTCTTCTTCCTGAACATCCTCAGGCTCTTCTGCCTCATCACTGCTGTCAACAACCTGTGCCATATCACTTCTTATGTAAGCCTCGGTTCCTTCCCAGGAAACCTTGTACCAGGTTGCTCCGTCCTCTGCTGTTACGGTATCCAGAAGTGTGAGCTGTGTTCCTGCGTTTACAGTTGCCAGAACCTCTGCCTCGATAGATGGGCTGACACGAAGATTCGTATCGTCTCCCAGAACCTCGATCAGGCTTGTCTCACCATTCTCATCTGCTGCCGGAACCTCATCCGGGCTCGCAATATCCTCTGCCGGTTCTTCCACCACATCCGGATTCTCTGCCGGCGCTTCGGTAGGTTCAGCATCCGGATTCTCCGCCGGCTCCTCAGAAGGCTCTGCCTCAGGAGTTACCTCCGGATTCTCTGCTGCCGGTGTCTCAGGAGAATCCCACATAACGGCAAAAACAGCTGCGTTGCCAGTCTCAACCTGAAGTGTCTGGATCTGTTTGCCCTCGTTGACATTCAGAACCTTCAGATCCTCGTTGGCCTGTAAGGTGTTAACATCAGTATCACCGGTACTGCTGTTATAATGAAGCTTCTCAACGGTTACACTCGTGCTGGCTGCATCGGTAAGCTCCGGTGCTGCCGGTGTCTTGTACTCAAAAGTTACTCTGACTCTGCCGTTCGGCTCGACTCTGTTTCCGTCGCCATCAGCAAAATACACATCATACGCAAAAAAACCTCTCAGGCTGCTGCCCTTGTCTGTAGCTGCTGCTGAAAGCTTCTGAGAAACTGTATCATAAGATACGGATGAATTCTCGTTTACACCGTCAGCCTTCAATGCTGTATTCTGCGGAAGAGCTCCGTCCTCCAGTGCTTCTGCTGTTACTTTAACAGAATCATTTTCATATGTAAGCGTCGATTGCTGCGCCTGTTCCGTTTCCTCCTGGTCAGCGCTGCTTACATCCGGTGTCGATTCTTCGGCCGCTGGTTCAGATGTAATTTCGCCATCTGTAAATATATCCTCCGTTCCATCTCCGAACGCCTCACTCGCGGAGATCGTATATGCACTCGGCATACAGGATACCATCAACGCCAAAGCCACCATAAATGCCAGGAGTTTTCTGATCTTATTATTCCTTAATTTTTTCATACCTTTCCCGCTTTCCTATGTGTGCATTAACGTGTACTGTATTTCTTATTACTTTACTTCTGTTTATATTCCTTTCTCTTAAAAAAGCTTCATGTTTTTAGCCGGTGAGTAAACAGGTTACACCTTTTCAATATTTTACCCTTATGTGATTGTAATATCAATATACCAGGCATTTTTGGTAAGGATATTGACATTATCAGATGCTATCGAGAATCAGTCTTCAACTCCTCCTTCTTAACTTACTCGTTCACTGGTTCTTTTCGTCTGATTTCCCAATAAAATCTGACTATTTGTGGTATTTATTATACAACACTACCAGTTGTTTTGTAAGGCCCGTTTTTTCAAAAAAAAGTGCCTCTGTCACTATTTTAACATGAATTTCTTCAGCTCATCCCGCTTCTTGACATTCAGCTTGCAAAAGATATCCGTAAGGTAATGCTTGACAGTATTAATGGAAATCCCCAGATGCTCTCCGATCTCCTTATTGGTCCATCCCCCACTTGCCAGCATGGCAATAGAAAACTCCATCGTCGACAGCTCCCCCGTAACCTTTCTCCGGTTTTCCGGATTATGAAGCGCCATCCAGCCCCTGCTGAAAGAAATCACACCCTCCGTGATCCGCTGATACGCCTCCGGATCCCGGTTCCGGATACAGGCCTCGATCAGCCCCCGCAAAAGCCCATGATGCTCAATAAAAGGCTCCAGAAACCCATCCATCTTCGCCAGCTCCCAGCTCCGGAGCATCTCCTCCTGTGCCTCCTGCTTATGCTTTCGGTTGATCGCACACACCGCCATCATACAGTGGATATACGTCATACTGATCGGATACGACCTCTCCGCCATAAACAAAGCAGCCTTCCCCATCCCATAAGCACTCCATATCTCCCCGTTAAGATAAGTATGGTGCGCCATCACATACGTGGCAAAAAGCCTCAGCCCCTCAGGAAGCATCCTGCTGTACTCCCCAAAAGCAGGCATCCCATCCGTAGGCAGATGAAGCAAAACTGCCCCCACATACCCCGCCAGAAGACAGGACGCATAAACATCCTTAGGAACCTTCTTCTTCATAGCAATCTTCACACAGGACTGGATCCCCTCCATCCCCCGCTTAGCCGCCGCCACATTCCCCAGCGACAGATTAGAATACCCATACAAAATACACGCCGAAAGCTTCAGCTCAATAACCCTGCTGGACAGATACCCCCTCGTGATCTCACAACACTCCTCCGCCTGCCCCGTAAAATAAAAAAGCTCAGCCCGCGCAATATTCCTCAAATCCACATCCACAAACCCCTCAACAACCTCCCGAGCCCTCCCAGGCTCAAAAGACGAATTCAAAAGCGGCAAAACCACATAATCACACATACAACCCACTCTCCTCCAAAACCCAGGCAGCCCCCAAAAGACCACCCTCAAAACCAAACCAACAAACCTCCGAAGCCCTCACACAAGCCACATCAACACACATCCGAAGCTCATCTCTCAAGTCCCACAAAACAGTCACCAAAACTCCGGATATCAATCAACCAGTCAATCAGTCAACCAATCAGGCCAACCATCTTTTTCCATAATTATAATCCAAAATACTCCAAAAATAAATTTAAATATTACACAAAAACACCACACCCTATCCAAAACAGCCTCTATCCCCAATCCCCTCACGACACCCCCCAAAAAAAACTCACCCCACCCACATCCAGCGCAGCGCCGATGCCACACCACCTCCCGGCAAACCACAAGGAAACTCAGCCTTTGCAGCCATCCAGCGCAGCGCTGATGGCTCATCCCCTTCCGGCAAACCACCACTCCCTCACACCCCAAAAAACAGAACGGACAGTCTGCCAGCGGGGCGGCTGCATGGTCGGGACCCGGTGCGTCGGAGTAAGCCGCTGGTCATACTTAGCGCCTGAGGCTTCTGACGGGAAGGTACTCTGCGGCCACAAGCCGCAGAGTAAGCCCCATCTGTCTGAGCCAGGTACGCATCAGCGTACATGGCGAGTTATGGGGCGCCCTGCACGGCAGAAGACTCAGACGCTTAGTATGACCCGGCGAAACGACCGCACCAGGCACGACCATGCAGCCGCCCCGCTGGCAGACTGTCCGTTCGTCCCTCCATTCGT
>OLNY01002193.1_pt1 | contig 13962 bp, 9 predicted proteins | sample 1671981 | NCBI WGS metagenome assembly OLNY01 (sample SAMEA3136632, study PRJEB25190) | human gut metagenome | biome: human gut; feature: human-associated habitat; material: faeces | place: Austria | collected 2013 | reverse complement strand
TAGCTCAGTTGGTCAGAGCAGCCGGCTCATAACCGGTCGGTCCTGGGTTCGAGTCCCAGAGTTTCCATCGTGTTATGACAACACGACTTTTTCTTTACTCCTCGCCCCGGGAAACCGGGGTATTTTTCTTATAGAAAACTGCCATTTTAAAAAAAATATGACATATTATAATAAAATTATATTATAAGGAGGAACCTTAATGTTAAACCGATTAAAGAAACTGATTTTCCTTGGAGTACTTTCTGCGGCAATGCTGATGTCACATACACTTGTATTTGCAGCAGAAGAGACACAGCCTGTTACAGAATCGGAAGTACAGACGGAGACAGAGCCGCCACAGACGGAAACAAAAGCACCTGAGACGCAGGCTCCGGAAACGCAGCCGCCACAGACGGAAACAGAAACTCCTGAAACCCAGTCCCCAGAAACGCAGCCGCCACAGACCGAGACAAAAGCACCTGAGACACAGACTCCTGAAACCCGACCTGAAACACAGGCTCCTACAGAAGCACAGACGGAAGCTCCGGCACAGACAGAACCGGTACAGGATCCGTCTTTACATATCACAGATGGTACAGGAGTAACAGCCAATATCGTAGGATTTTCTGTAGACCCTTCCAAATATCCAGCTGCCAATGTCAGCGAAAATACCGTTGCGGTTTATGAATATCTTACTTCTATAATGGGTCTGAACCATGCAGGTGCATGCGGTGTTCTTGCGAACATCCAGCTTGAATCTGATTTCAGTCCATTATCTCTGGGTGATGGAGGTTCCAGTTATGGGATCTGCCAGTGGCATAATGAAAGATTTAACCGTCTTATTTCTTTCTGTAATGGAAATGGATTAGATTATAATACACTTGGAGGACAGTTGAAATATCTGGAAAGTGAACTGGCTTCCAGCTATCCGTCAGTTTTAGCTTATATAAGAAGTGTCCCAGATACCGCACAGGGAGCATATGATGCCGCTTATTACTGGTGTGTACACTTTGAAGTACCGGACCACACTGCAGAAAGGGCCGCGCAGAGAGGAAATCTTGCCATGAATGAATATTATGGAAAAACCTTTGTTTCTTCCCCAGCTACCGATCCGGCAGCAGTGGAAACGATAAAAGACGTTCGTGGACGGATCAATCTTGAAAACAGACTTGCTAATATCCGGATCAATTATCTGATTGGATGATGACGAAAGAGAAGACTGAAAGTTTTTCTCTTTTATTACAAAACAAAAAGCCGGGTGTCCCGGCTTTTTGAGTCATTAGACTGGTGTTATAGTTTCCTTCTTAGATTCATTATAGATTCTTTTTGCTTCGGAAATTTCTGCTGGAGTAGCACCAAGAAGCTTGAAGGTGTTTGCAAGTGCTTCAGGATTATCGTTGCTATTCTGAAGGTAACTTACAAGCATGCTGACTCTGCCTTCAACATTTCCAGCATTTTTTCCTCTATCCCAGTAGAGATCAAGCAGTTCGCACATAGAAACAGCTCCTTTCTGTTTACATGCTAATTCGTAAAATAAAGTTCCAAATCTGGAATCATCTGTAATGACTTCCATGAAAAATAAAAGTTCCTTCAAATGTAATATTTCTTTTTTACTCGGAATATAAGTATCAGCATTAACCCTTGTCTCTGCAAGGAAATCTGCAATAATTCCGAAATCGCTTATAAAGTTTTTTCTGATATCTGTTGGAAGAAATGCAACTTCAACAAGATTCATTGTGTAAGAAGTAATCTGTGTCATGATTTCTTCCGGAATATCCTGCCCTTTTGAAATTACTTCTTTTATATCAAAAGGGGTTTTCCATTTTCTCTTTCCAAAATACAATACCATTGTGATAACTGGAAGAGGTGTTTCTTTTTTGTTTTTTATCTGCATCATATAAGTTGCACTGTTATATTCCTGTGTACGAAAAGGCATAGTTTTGTCTATGCAAGTCTGATTTTCTATACACAGAATAGCAACAGGTTTGCCGTTTTTACTTAAAAGCTTTGCCACATCCCTGCGCAGCTCTCTGCATCCCTTTTGATCTTTCGTCCAATAATGAAATTCTGTGGGTGCATCAGAAAGCTCTTCTGGATTGACAAAATCTTTTTTAAACAGCAATACATTAAAAATGTCTGCAAATACATCATTGTGCTCTTCGAGCAGTTTCTCTGCGATATCTTTTGCCGCCATATTTATCCCTCCTTTCTATAATATTTTTCGATAGAAAAGAGGGGCTGGATGTCCCTTTTTTCTATCAGGGACTATCCCTATGAACCAGTCATTATAACTAATGTCTCCATTTTTCATAATAATTGATTCATATTTAATATGTCAGATTAAAAAAGAAGTAATGAAAATATAAGTTTCATATTTAGCATGTTTTTATTATTATACAAATTTTATGAAAAATTTTCAACAGGATGATTTTCTTATAAAAGCCTACCATTCATGTCCAAATATGACATATTAAAATAAAAAGGAGATTCGCATGCATACCATAAGAAACATTATCATTACCTTTGCCTTGCTATACTTGTGGTGCCTGATCTGGAGCGGATTGGAAATCCTAATATACGGTTATACGGAAAACAGGGCTGTGGACAATATCATGACTGTCCTTCTGATCCCAATATTATATACAGCAGTCACAAAATGGTTTGGGCCATGACGGTGGTATCACCGCAATGGTATAGTCTCAAAGAAAGGAGAAAGAGATGAAAAAACTTGTTATTGCCTATGATCATATGCAGAAATGCCTGGTCATTATCCCATTAATCCAATATCGCCCACAGCGAAAATTACAAGAATACCGCAGCAGATATGAGCCCGTGGATAACGCTGACACTATTTCGGAAGCACAGGATATTATGAGGACTGTGAAAAATATGGGAGGGGTATCGGAATATCTAAAAAAAATAAATGAGAGACAGAAATAGCTGGAAAACCGGCTATTTTTTTTCTTATAAAAATCCGATAGGAAGTAAGAAATATGACATATTAAAAGAAAAAGGAGGGGCAAAAAAATGGATGATGCAAGACTTGTTGCAGTTCCGGACTTCCTAATGGAAGGACATAGTTACATTTTTACCAAAACATTTGATGCCTATTTGTGTGGAATAGGAAGAGTTACAGTACATAAAGATGTGATTTGTAAGTTTACAAGTGACAGAAAGTTATATTTTTTCCGTTCAGAAAATACCCTTCCCTACGAGGCAACCAGGATGATTGACAAACAAATCAGAGAGTATCTGCTGGATATCACAGAATTGCGTAAAGAAATACAAAAAGAAAAAGCAAGAGAGGAAAAGAAGTGGGAGAGATAAGATGTATTATTGCAGGATGCCGGGATTTTTCTGATTATGCCCTGTTGAGAGATACCGCAAATAAGATGTTTCGAAACAGGGATACCTCAAACCTGGTTATCGTAAGCGGTTGCTGTTCTGGAGCAGATCATCTTGGAGAAATTTTCGCTTCCAGAAATAATTTGGCATGCGTGAAGTTTCCTGCAGATTGGAAAACATACGGAAAAACTGCCGGCCCTATCCGAAATAAGCAGATGGCAGAATTTGCTTCACAACAAACCGGTATGCTGATCGCATTCTGGGATGGTAAAAGCAGAGGAACCGGAAGTATGATCCGTTTGGCAAAAGAATATGGGTTGGAAGTACATATTGTAGCTATATAAGAATCGGCCTCAGTTGTAAAAATCTACCATGGCGACAAACAGGCTATTCACAGTATGGTCAGTGGTGAATTTTCGGTAAAAGATGTATATGTAGAAGACTGGAAACATCCAGCTGAAGATCGCCATGGTGTTGATGGAGAATCTTACTGATACTTTCAGTTTGCAAAGAAAGGAGAGAAAATGAGTCTAAAAATTTATTAATAAACTCTGAGTGTTTCCTCCTTATATGAGATGGTGTGTCGAAAGAGATCCTTGGCGATCTCTTTTTTTTCTTATAAAAATCAGCCAAAAATGAAAAAATCATACATATTAGTATAAAAGAATATGGAAAGGAGCTTTATTATCATGAAAAAAAGCAAAGCAGTTGTTGGACTTATCCTTACCCTCCTTATGACCGTATTCCTATGTTATACGGCAGCGGTAGGCATTGGACCAACAGGGACAGGATCAGCCAAAAATATCAACACTGGACTGGATCTATCTGGAGGGGTAAGCATCACTTACCAGACAAAAGAGAAAAAACCGAGTGCGGAAGATATGTCTGACACCGTGTATAAGATGCAGAAGCGAGTAGAACAGTACAGCACAGAGGCGCAGGCTTACAAAGAAGGGGATAACCGTATCACCGTAGAGATCCCGGGGGCAACGGATGCAGACACAATCCTGAATGACCTTGGAAAACCTGGCTCCCTCTGTTTCATTACACAGGAAGATGCAGACGGTAACGAAAATTTCGCTTATGAACAGAATGGTTACGAACTGACAAGAAGTCTTGACGATATCCGTAATGCCGGATGTGTCGTACTGGAAGGAACAGATGTTGCAGATGCACAGGGAGGGGCTTACCAGTCCAGCCAGAACAGCACCAGACAGTATGCAGTCAGCCTTACCCTTACAGACGATGGAAAAACAAAGTTTGCAGAAGCAACTGCTGCAAATGTAGGAAAACAGATCGCCATTGTATATGACAATCAGGTATTAAGCGCACCAAACGTAAACGAAGCTATCACAGGGGGACAGGCACAGATCACAGGTATGTCCGGCGTGGAGGAAGCTCAGAACCTTGCTTCTTATATTCGTATCGGTTCCTTAAGCCTTGAGCTGGAAGAACTCCGCTCCAGCGTGGTAGCTGCACAACTTGGTGAGGAAGCAATCTCAACCAGTGTACTGGCAGGACTGATCGGCCTTATCATCGTGATCCTCTTTATGATCATCGTATACCGTGTACCAGGCTTTGTTTCCGGGATTGCTCTTTTAATCTATACATCACTGGTCCTTATCACACTGAATGCCTTTGATATCACATTGACCTTACCGGGGATCGCAGGTATCATCCTCGGCATCGGTATGGCAGTAGATGCAAATGTTATCATCTATGCACGTATCCGTGAGGAGATCACATCAGGGAATTCCGTACATACTGCGATTAAATCTGGATTTTCCAAAGCTTTCAGTGCTATTTTTGATGGAAACATCACAACACTGATTGCCGCCTTTGTACTAATGTGGCTTGGATCCGGAACAGTAAAGGGATTTGCTTATACTCTGGCGATCGGTATCGTTGCTTCCATGTTTACGGCACTTGTGGTATCACGATTTATCATCCATGCTTTATATGCCATAGGCATCACGGATCCGAAATTCTACGGAAAAGCCAAGGAAAGAAAACCGATCAATTTTGTAGGCAGACGAAAAGCATTCTTTATCTTATCCGCAGTACTTATCCTCGCAGGCCCGGTTGTTATGGGAATCAACCATGGAGCAAAGGGAACCGCATTGAACTATGCCCTTGACTTTTCCGGCGGAACAGCCACAACTGTAACGTTTAACAAGGATATGGATATTAAAGAGATTGATTCTGAGGTAACACCTGTTGTAGAAAAAGTAACAGGGGACAAGAATGTACAGCCGACAAAAGTCGTAGGTACCAACCAGGTTGTCATCAAGACCAGAACCCTTTCCCAGAGTGAAAGAGAAAAGCTGGACAATGCCCTGGTCGAAAAATTTGATGTAGACGAAAGCCTGATCTCCACAGAAAGCATTTCCGCAACAGTAAGTTCTGAAATGAGAAAAGATGCTGTAGTAGCCGTGATCGTTGCAACCATCTGCATGCTGGTATATATCTGGTTCCGTTTTAAGGATATCTGTTTTGCTGGAAGTGCAGTCCTGGCACTGATCCATGATGTGCTTGTTGTACTCACTTTCTATGCCATAACAAGGATCTCTGTAGGAAATACCTTTATTGCCTGTATGCTGACGATCGTAGGTTATTCCATCAATGCAACGATCGTTATCTTTGACCGTATCCGTGAGAATATGAAAAAGAAACGCATGGATGTTGCAGAAACTGTAAACTTAAGTATCACACAGACACTTACAAGGAGTATCTATGCTTCCTTTACAACCTTTGTTATGGTAGCAGTCCTGTATATCCTCGGTGTTTCTTCCATCCGCGAATTTGCAGCTCCTCTGATGGCAGGAGTTATCTGTGGGGCATATTCTTCCGTATGCATCACAGGGGCGCTGTGGCTGGTACTGAAAAAAACGGCAAAAACAAAGAAAAAATAATGATTTTTTGTATGGGGCTACATGTCTGACGGCGTGTAGCTCCATTTTTGCTGTTTTTCAAAAAATATGACATATTAAAAATGTGAGAAGAAAGTTCTCTCTTGTCGGACTGTTATGACAACATTAATTTTTATGGCCAAAAGAAGTGTTATGACAGGAAGTCAATGTACATTGAAAACTAAATAACGAAAGGAGAGCTAACTATGAAACGAAAGTTAGTGTCAGTCCTGCTTGCAGTAGCAATGACTGCTTCCTCACTCAGCGTCGCTTCAGCAGCCTCTTTGGAGACAACGGCTGAAACATACGCAGAAGAAACAATCCAGACTGAAACGGCAGAGACTGAAACAGAAACCTCAGAAACACAGGCCACGGAAACAGAAACTGAAACCTCAGAAACACAGGCCACGGAAACAGAAACTGAAGCCGAAGAGACACAGGCTCCGGAAACGGAAACCCAGACCAAAACTTCACCTGAGACACCGAAACCAGAAACGGAACCTGAAAGTGTACAGGAGACAGAAGCTCAGGCAGAAACCGAAGCAGCTCAAAAACAGGTCATCCTTAAAACGGAAAAAGCAGATATCTTTTTTGCTTCTGACCTGAAAAAACTGAAAGACGGTACACTGGAAGATCCGGATCTCAAAAAAGACCCGGTTCCACAGACAGAAGCCGATACCCAGGAAAAACAGGAAAAAAGAGCTGCAGCGATCAAGGAAGCTGCAAAGGTTCTCCCAGATGAATATGTTCCGCTTCTTACAGATGATGCTTATAAGCTCCTTATGAAACAGGAACATAAATTTGATATCTCAACACCTGTAGACTTTTATGTTGTACCGGAAGAAGGATATCAGGTCGATTCCGTAAAAGTGTATTCTACTCTATATGGTGAGCTTCAGGTGACAGATTTTGAAAACGGTGCTTATGAAGTAACGATCCCTTCAGATGATGTGACCCTGAATGTACTAACAAAAGAAATACGGGATGAAACAGAAACTGAGACGGAAAAGCCAAAGGAAACAGAAACCGAAACTGCAAAAGAGGAGCATTTCCTTGAAAAAGCAGATGGTGTGGATGCCCTGGATGCTTCCCAGTTTACTTCCCAGCGACTTGTAGTACTTGCTTCTGACAGCAGCACTGTTGTTGATACAGAACACCTGATCGGCCAGTACGATAATATCTATCTCCTGCAGTATTCCTCTGTAGAACAGACAATGAACGCATATGTTTATTATCTTGACAAAGCAGAAGCTGTAGAGCCGGATACCGTTATCACAGCTGCTTCTGACGAAACAGAAAGTGAAGCTGTCCTTGAAAGTGAAACTGAAACACAGTCTGAAACAGAAACCGATACATCTGCCAAAGAAGAGACAGAAGCCCAGACTGAAACTGAAGTTCAGACAGTAGTCCCATCTGATATCACAGCAACAGAGATCGACAACCCGATTACGACACTGGCAGGGGAACAGGATTCAGCTGTAGTACAGGCAGAAAGCAAAGTAGTCGCACTCCTGGATACAGGAGCCGAAGGTCCAAATATCATTGACCAGGTTTCTATGATTGATGGAGGGCTTGTAGGTACCAGCAACCATGCTTCAGATATGGTAGATGCTATCACAGAGCAGAATCCGAATGCAAAGATTCTGTCTGTACGTGTTCTTGGTGATGATAACCTGGGTACAATTTCTTCCATCGTAGCCGGAATGGAATACGCCATTGCACAGGATGTTGATTTCATCAACCTTTCCCTGTATGCAAGAAAATCCCTTTCCAACTCTGTACTGGCTTCTGAGATCCAGAAAGCAAAAGATGCCGGGATTGAGGTAGTGGGAGCAGCCGGAAACGACGGAGCAGATGTCATCAATTACATGCCGGGTTCTGTGGAAAGCGCATGGATCATCGGAGCATGTGATGAAGAGGGAAACCGGATTGAAAGCTCCAACTATGGGGCCACGGTTGACTATAATGTCGTAGGCGATTCCACTTCAGTGTCAACTGCAAGGTTCACCGGATATATTTCCAAGAATGGGGCAGAGAACATCAGCAGTGATATCATTTTTACTGCTAATGGAGAATCTACCGATAAGGAAGAAGTCTCTGATAAAGAAGAGATGTTTGAAGGCGCTGAGTATACAGGTACTGCGTTAAACTGGGGATCCAGTTCTATTGATTATAATACTTCAGCAACATCGTTCTCCAGTTATAACTGTTCATCTATAGAAATAACTGGTAACAGTAAACCTGTTAAAAAATCATCTGATGGCAGTGACATGTATTATGGAACAAATATGGATTTGAAACTGTATAATGCGGGATATACTGTAGATTCTAGCGGAAATAGGATTCCTATGAATGTAAGAATTCATGGAGAATCCTCAAAAGGTTTTGTTTTTAATACAAGTGGTGGCTATGCTTCTATAAGAGGAGCAGCTGCTTACACTGGAAAAACTCCTAGCAAAGGATATAACGTAATTGAACTTTATTTTTACTTTTACGATGCTAGAAATAACAATTCGCTTTCTGTAAACGGTGTTATGCAGATGGTAGATATTGATACAAATGAAGGCTATGTTCTCAGAAATGGCGCTACAAGTGTCTATTTAACATCGGGAAGTAATATTTTTCTTGGTACTCTTGGCACTACTACGAAATACTGGTTAGCAAAAACAAATGATGATACAAATGGGATTGACAGAAACCATGCTATGCAGATTACCTACAGTAGTACACCGAGTTCCCCGTTGCATATAGGTTATTACTGTGAAAAGAAAAACTCAACTAGAGGCATGAGTTTTACGCAGGAAGGTATCAGTGTCAATTATCATGCGCAGTCAGGAAAAGATTGGCCTTCAGGTGCAAATATTCCGGCATCTATCGCACTTGCAAGTGGTGCAAATACAGCGCAAGGCATAAATAGTATAAAAAACAACTATAATAATGTTCCAGGATATACATTTTCAGGATGGCATCTTGCTGATGGTTCAGTCTATAATGGCTCATCTTGTCAGACATGGAATACAGATCTGTATGGATATTATGTAAAACAGGCCGGAACTGTATGTGTTTGGAAGGGAATTGATGGTTGTACAATGGATTTCCTTAATAGTATACCGGTGGCAAATAAGACTTTTAAAGTTAGATTGTATGGAACATCAACAAATGGAGAATGGTATGATAAAACATTAGATCTTGCTATGAGCAGCACAAATTATGTAGAGTTTACAGATGTTCCAATGGGGACTTATACTGTAGAAGAGGTTGGCTATGACAGCAGATACTGGACTTTTACTACGGGAGCTCAGACAGTCAACTTAGCAGGAAGCCGTGCTGATGTAGAGATCCGTAATACTGTTGCAACTGGAAACCTTACAGTAAAGAAAAAGCTTGTAAATATTGAAGAAGGTGCAATCAGTAACGCTGAAGATAAAAAGTTCAAGTTTACTCTTTATGGAACTTCCGGTTTTAATACAACAGTCAATACAACAAAAGAACTGACAGGTTCCGGTTCTGTAACGTTTTCCGGAATTCCTGCAGGCACTTACACCTTAAAGGAATCCTATTATGACGGAAAACTTTGGACACCTTCCGCGATTACACAGTCTGTGACGATTGAAAAAGATGTGACTAAGGAAGTAACAGTGACCAATACATTTATTCCTGAAAGGACACCACAGCCGGCTCCGACAAAGAGCTTTGACGGAAAGAAAGGTATTGAGTATAAGAGGATTCAGAGACGATCTGACCTCGTAACATTCAGCATCTTCCAGCAGATAAAAGCTTCTGACCATGAAGCAGTCGCTCCTGTCAAACTGGCAGTTAACGATGCTTTGAATCAGGCGTTTGACTACAAGGGCTATAAGGCTTATGTAAGTACCAATGCCGGAACCTCCTGGACAGATGATACAGCTTCATTCACAGAGACAACCAATGGACGGAATGTTTCTTTATATAAGGAAAAGAATTCTTTCAGCTCTGCGGAATTGTACCGCTTCGATATCACAGTTAAGGTAAATGATGATATTCATCTTGAGGATTATATCCAGAATATCGATGGTACAAACTTTTATGTGATCCCAAACACCGCTTCTACAACCTTTACTTATAAATCCGGTACTCCAAATGAAGTTACACAGAATACTAATACAGTAACTGTACGGATGCCGCTGGATAAACTGAACATCTCAGTAAAGAAAATAAATGAAGTAACATCTGAGAATATTGCAAATGCTGAATTTACTTTATATGAATGGGATGGAGCATCTTACAGCATTAACAATGGAAAACTTGAATACAATTCTCGAATTGAAAAGTATGTCAAGGATCATATCCGAAAAAACGACACCAATCAAGGTAAATTCAAAATCGTTGAGACCGTTACTCCATGGGGACATGTCGGAAGCTGGAGTAAAGAAATCGTTGTCGGAACAGAAGCTGAATTGGAATTTGAAGCCACCAACCCGATGGGAATGGGAACCATCACCATCCTCAAGAAAGGAAAACATAATGAAGTCCTTTCCGGTGCTGTCTACAGCATCAAGGCAAAGGAGAACATCGTTTCCCCGCAGGGCAAGGTTCTTGTAAATGCAGGAACGGAAGTTGATAAGGTAACGACCGGCAAAGACGGAAAGGCCATTTCAAAGGAACTGTATCCAGGCAAATATACCGTTACGGAAACAAATGCACCCCTGGGTTATGCACTGAATACAACCCCGCAGGATGTGGAAGTGAAGTACCAGAACAAAGATACAAAAATTACCAACAGCAGCGTGACATTTGTTAATGACAGACTGTACAGTGTCATCACTGTCACAAAAGAGATCGACACCGCTGATATCGTATGGGAACACGGCAACCCGACCTTTACCTTCAAGGTAGATGGTACGGATGTCCTTGGAAATGCCCATACCTATTATGAGACCGTAGAGTTTACCACAGCCAATGTCGGAAATGGTGCGAAAGCAGCATTAAGCGCGAAGTTCACAGTCCTCGCAGGAACCTATACCGTATCAGAGGAAAAGACAGCCAGATACGCATTTGGCAGCATCCATGATGTGGTAAACGGAACTGTCAGCGGACAGACTGCAGTACTCAATGTATCCGGAAAGAAAGACGGCACGGAAACAGCAGGACCAAGCGGTGCAGCAACATTCTATAATGTAAAAGCAACCGATGAGGACCTCACCCATACCGCTTTCGTAAAGAATACGATCGCATAGTTATACCAGACAGCCCGGGAGACTGGGCTGTTTTTTGTTGCCTTTTTTCTTTGCAAAAGATATACTTTAAGTATATTTGCACATACAAAAAGTTTTCTTATAAAAAACGACCAGAATCAAAAATAAATGACATATTATATGTGTAAATTAAAAAACGCATTTATATCAAGGAGGAAGACCATGAGAAACAGAAAACTGAAAGTACTTGCAGCAGCCCTTGCACTCACCATGACAGTCGGGGCCGTACCGCCTGTAACAGGGACAGAGGTCCCGATGATCACGACCACCGTGGAAGCGGCAGCAAAGAAAGTGTCCTTAAAAGCATACAATAAAAAGGTATATGCAGGAAGATCCGGAAAGATCAAAGTAAAATCGACCAGAGGGGCGAAGCTCAGCTATAAGACTTCCAATAAAAAGATCGCCACGGTAAACAGCAGGGGTGTCGTGACCGGAAAGAAAGCCGGGACCGTAAAAATCACCATCACGGCAAAGAAGTCAAAATATAAGACTGTGAAGAAGACCATCACGGTAAAGGTGGTAAAACAGAACCAGAAGATCACAGCCAGAAACCAGACTCTGACCACAGGACAGCGTAAGAACCTTGGGGTAAAGGCAAAAACAGGACTTACCTATAAGAGCTCCAACCCGAAGGTAGTGACAGTGGATAAGAAAGGGAACCTGAAAGCACTGAAGACCGGTACAGCAAAGATCACGATCTATGCAAAGGCTTCCGGTGCATACAACAAGGTATCCCGCACCATTACGGTAAAGGTAGTAAAGAAAGCAGCTGCTCCGAAACAGACAAAAACAGTGAAGCCGACAGTTGTTCCGAAACAGACAGAGACAAAGGCACCGGAGACACAGCCGCCGCAGACAGAGACTAAAGCACCGGAAACTGAACCGAAACAGACGGAACCAGATGTACCAAAAGAAACGGAGACTGAAAAACCTGCAGAAACGCCAAAGGAAACTGAGACTACAAAACCGGAGGAACCAAAGCAGACAGAGCCTGATATTCCAAAAGAAACCGAAACAGAAAAGCCGGATACCAGCGTATCTTATGTAACAAGCATGTATTTTGAAGAAACAGCAAAAACCAACGTTATATATGTTGGAGAATCAAAGAAAAGTACCCTTAAATGGGAGGCAACCGGAAATACAACATTAAAAGACTTTGTCTTTACTTCCAGTAATCCTGCAGTTGCCACCGTTGACGAGAATGGAACCATTACAGGTGTATCTGCAGGAGACGTAAGAATCACTGCAACTTCAAAGACGCCTTTCTCTGCAGCCGGAACAAAAGATGACTGTTTAACAGCTACTTATAAGTACCATATCAAAGTCCGCACAACAGAGATCGACAGTATGTATTATCCATCCATTACAGGTAATGATGCAATCACACAGAAGAATATCGGTATAGGCGAAACAAAAGACTGTACACTGAAAATTGAAACCATGGGAAGTGGCAGTATTTCTGATATAGCCTTTACTTCCAGTGATCCGTCTATTGCTACAGTTGACGAAAATGGAAAAGTAACAGGAAAGAAAGCTGGATATGTAACCATCACAGCCAAAACAAAACTTCCATCTGAGATGGATGGACAGACGATCCTGACGGATTCCACAACTTACCATGTAGGTGATTATACTTATGAAGAGATCCTGAACGGACTGACAGCTGATTTAGAAGCATCAAAAACAGCTCATAACGTATTAAATGAACTTAGACAGGATAAAACGAAAAGACCTGTTATAAGTCAAAGCTTTCCGGTGGCTGAGGCCAGAGATTGGTGTGATGCGTGCTATCAGGAATCTGTAGTACGAGGTTCCAGAAATATTATCTGCATTATGTTGAATTCCTGGAATGCAGGTGAAAAATCAACAGTAAATCCACTTGCTACTCATGGTGGAAATCAGAATGGTTATGGCGGAGATGGCTGGGAAGCTACTGGAGCAGAGCTTGGAAAAGCTGCAACAGAATTCTTTTATGATGGAGGACATGCTGCTAATCAAACAAACGTAAATGATAAATACAGTGCAACTGCAGTTGTTCAGTATAAAAATGCAGCAGGAGTTAATCTGACATCTATGATCGTAACAATGTCTCCGTATTCTTACGAGAAAGAAAAAGAAAACGCATTTTCAAATTCTGTTTCATGGATTGCTGATAGCATAAAGGGACTTTATGTTCCAGAAGACCAGTATTACGATATTTGTAAACACTTTGGTTTAAGTTATGGGATGGAAAATGCTACTGACGTACAGGCGGATATGTTCGCATCAGAACCAGGTACAACAGAAGATACCTTCACAGACAGTTCCACAGGCGCAGTCAATATCACAGATTCTGCAGAAACAGCAGATGCCGGACAGCAGGAAGAGGCAGAAGAAACAGAGGAATTCGAACTTTCCCCAGAGGAAGAAACGGATGCGGTTTCTGATATAGATGTAACATGTCAGCTTCTCGGCTATTGAATAACCGAGCATGCCGAAAAGCGTGCAAAGTTATC
>OLNY01002192.1_pt1 | contig 13963 bp, 9 predicted proteins | sample 1671981 | NCBI WGS metagenome assembly OLNY01 (sample SAMEA3136632, study PRJEB25190) | human gut metagenome | biome: human gut; feature: human-associated habitat; material: faeces | place: Austria | collected 2013 | reverse complement strand
GCGGTACAGACCACTAACATGGGAGTGCAAGCGAAGGTTTCCAAAGGGCGATCGCAAAGCCCTTTGGTTGCTCCCGCAGGAGCGAAATCCCCTGCAACATGAAAAATCAAGTCGCACAGGTAAAAAACACACGCCAAAATCCGCATCGCGAACAGAGGTTATGGGGAAAAATCGCAAATTCCCCTATCGTCCATTTTACCACGAAAATCCGCATTTGAAAAGCCCAAAAATCCCCCCAATTCCTTGCCAAGCACGTCATGGCGCATCAAAATAGGGCTGCAAAAGCGCATTTGGCACGCTTGCAGCCCCGCTGATTTTATTCCGCCACAATCGCAATGGCGCTGTAATTGTCCGCTTCCTCGTCGCGGCGCTGCGCAATCAGCGCGCACATGCCGTTCAGCCATTCCTGCGCGGTTTTGCCCCGTGCGCACGCCACCATGTCCGCCTCCAGCACCCATTCCCAGAAGCCGTCGGTGCACAGCAGCAGACGGTCTCCGCGCCGGATTCTGCCCGCGAAATGCTCCGCCGTCACGTCGTCCTTGTAGCCAAGCGCGCGCGTCAGCAGATTTCGGCTTCCATGCCCCCGAATCTGGTCGTAGGTGATTTCGCCGCACGTCACCATCATCTGCGGGATGCTGTGGTCTTTGCTCTGGTAGATGATTTCTCCGCCGCGAATCCAGTAGATGCGCGTGTCGCCGATGTACGCCAGCTGTGCGCGCGTGCCGCTCAAGCGCAGGAGCGCAAGGGTCGTCATCATTCGGCAGTGCTGCTCCTCCTGCTGGTCGCGGATGAGGCGGTTCGCTTCCCGCACACAGGCGTCCAGCGTGCGCCGGCCAGCGGGCAGAAACCCGCTCATCCGCCGGATGGACACGTCCGTCGCCAGCTTCGACGCAAAATCGCCGCTCCCCTGCCCGCCCAGCCCGTCGCCCAGCGCGCACGCCAGATAGCATCGCCCGGCGCGCACCTCCAGCGCATCCTCGTTGATTTCGCGCTTGCCTACGTCCGACACCGCCGCATAGCTGTACTTCATTGCACCTCAAACCTTTCTTTCGGCGAACCGATGGCAAGCACATCGCCTTTGCTGATAGGGGTATCCTGTTCGCTCGTCAGCCGCTTGCCATTGAGCCATGTGCCGTTGGACGAGCCCAAATCGCGCACGATGATGCTGCCCTCCCGCAGGGTGAGCAGGCAGTGCACACGGCTGACCCCCTCGCCGTGCAGGGTGATCATGTGCTTGCCCGTTTCGCGCCCGACGCGCAGCTCCTGCCCATCGAATAGCGTCACCACGCGGTTCGCATACGTTCCGCTGATGCCGATGAGCCGCCCCGTGCGCGCCTTGCGCCCGACCACCACGCCGCTGCCGACGGTGAGCGCCTGCGCGACGCACAGGCGAATCGTCCTGATGAGCGCCACCATGCCGATGGCCAGCACGATGACGTGCTTCACCTCAATGGCATCCGTGCGCGTGAGGGCAATCAAATCCGCGTTCAGGAACGTCCAGCCGAAGGGGGATTTGGCGCTGTTCATCAGATAATTTTCGGCAAAGCCCAGCAGAATCAGGAGAATCAGCCGTACGTCCAGAAAATGGCGAATGTTGATTCTCTCGCCGCTCATGCGCAGTCCCAGCGCCCCCGCGACCGGCGCGAACCACAGCGCGTGATTGCCGAAGAGCATCGGCACGCTTGCGCTGATGGCGTTCGTCAGCCCGCTGAAATCGCGTGCCAGCCCAGTGGGCGTTTCCACAATCGGCGTGTCCACGATGGATGCCATCAGCATGGTGAACAGCGCGTACCCCGCGCCGATAGCCGCACCAAGCGCCAAGCCGCCCAGCCCGTACATCCGCTTGCGGGTGCACACCAGCACGAGGATGAGCACGCCCAGCATCAAAACGCTGTCCTTCACATAGCCCCAAACCGGGGCAAAATAGCCGCTGATGATGCTGTTATCCACCGGCGTGCCGAACAGCACGCAAACCACCCCGGAGAGCAGTGCCAGCCCCATCATCTCGAAAATTGAGATATTCACGAAGGGGTCAAGCTCCCAGAGGAACATTGCTAATGTCAGCGGCAGCAGCGCCCCGCACCAGAAGAAGGCGTAGATGTACGGCGCGGGCAGTGCGCCAATATCCAGCCAAATACAGGCAAGGCACACCGCCGCCATCAGCAGCAGGATGCCGAACAGGCGCAGGTACATCCACGGCATTTGCCATCGGCGGACGGCTTTTTGCGGGTTTTCCATCTGGCGTGTCAGCGCTCGGAAGGCTTCTCCCCGTGCGTGACGGCGGAAGGCGGGTTCCATCACATCCCGAAAGCTGATTTTCAATTCGTGCTGCATTTAGGCTTTTTTCCCCTTTCTCATACTAATTCGATTCTAAAACATAGCATCGAGCATAGCAGATTTTTCGTTCCGGCAAAGCTGAGTGAAGCGAGGCGTACTGGAGGTACGCGCGAGCGGAACGAAGCAAAGCCGGGACGGAAAAGATGCTGTGCGAATGCCATGTTTTAGATGAGAATTAGTATCACTGAATGACGAAGCATTCGTCCTTCGAGCCGATTTCCACCCGGTCGCCGCGCTTCAGCGGAACATCCTGCTGCGGCGGAATCCGCGTGCCGTTGACTTTCGTGCCGTTGGCGGAGTTCAGGTCGCGGATAACCAGCCCATCCGCCGTCAACCGCACTTCGCAGTGCTTCCGGCTGACCTGCTTCGATGCAAGCACCAGCTGGCAGGATGCCTCCCGCCCCATCGAAATCGGCTTGTTTCTCGGCACACGCAGCTTTTGCCCGCTGAATGAACCCGCCTGCCCGCAGAGCATCGGCGTATCCGGCGTGTCAGACACTTTCGGCGCGTCGATTTTTCCGTAATGTTCCATGTACGCCATTGTTTTGCCGCGCTCGCTCGCCGCCAAGGCTTGGCGGATGCCGCCGCGCAGCACAAGGAGCAGCGCTGTCCACTCGACAAGCGCGACAATCAGTTGACTCATGAACAGCGGATAATCGCCAATGGTCAGTATCGTTACCGTGAGAAACCAGTAGGAAATCGGCAAATACTCCTTGCTGGCATTATTGAGTGCGTGGCAGCCCATGCCAAGCGCAAGGCAGAGAATCACCCGCCAGTTCAGGAAATGGCGCAGTTTCAGGCGTTCCCCGTTCGCCGCCAGCCCCAGTGCGCCCAAAACCGGGGTTGTAAACAGCAGGTGATTAGAGAACAGCGTCCAGAAGTTCCGCGCTTCCATCGTGGTCAGCCCATGGACATAGCCATACTGCGTTGTTTCGATGAAGGCGAATCCGGATGCAACCGCCGCGCCAATCACCAGCCCATCCAGCGCGTTCAGTCTGCGCCTTGACAGCAGGATAAACAGAATGCAAATCAGGATTTTTGCGGGTTCCTCGGCTACCGCCGCCCACGACTTCGAATACTCCTCCCCCAGCGAAAACACATGCTCCATGAGGCGAAAAAACGGTGACGCGATGGCAATACTCGCCAGCCCTCCGACAAGCAGCAGCCCCAGCAAATCAAAGATGGAGAGATTGCCATACATGTCCATCTCCCAGATAAACAGCACCATCGTCCACGGAATCACCGTACTGCCGACAATGTTGGCAATGACAGACAGCGGGAAATTAAACTCCATCTTGAGTTTAGGTGAAATATACACCATCGTCTCCGCCGCGAAAGTCAGCAGCACCGTCGCAATCAGCAGCATCACGAACAGGCGCAGGAACATCCACGGGCGCTGCCACGTTTCCAGCATTTCCGCCGTCAGCGCGGGGCGGCGCGTCAGGGAGCGGAACGCATCGCCCTTTGGGTGGCGCTTGAGGGTCTGCGCGAAGATGTCCTTCACGCCCAGCCGCCCCTGCTGCACCTCCGCCAGAAACTGCGTGTTGCCGCCGAAATGCAGCGCCCTGCCGCACGCTGGGCAGACGGTGCTGAAGGGGATTTCCCGAAAACAATAGGGACACTTCATGGCAATGCTCCTTTCTGATGCGGATTACAGGCGGCGCACCTCGAACACATTCTCTTTTCCGCCGAGCGTGAAGGCGTCGCCGGGATGAAGCGTCACGCCCTTGCCAACCGTCAGCTGCTGCCCGCCCGCCATCGTGCCATACGTCGAGCCGAGGTCGATGAGGATGATTTGCCCGTCCGCCGTGGGTTCTGCCGCGCAGTGCACGCCGCTGATGCCCTTGGCATCCTTCGGGTAGATGATGGAACAGTGCTTCGGGTCACGCCCGATGACGACGCGCGAGGAAATGGGGAACGTCATGCCCTGCAATGCGCCGCCGATGCACGCCAGCGCGACGCGGGGCTGCGGCTTCTCCTCCACCGGCAGCTGCTGGGTGGGGGCATCCTTTTCTTCCGGCTGCTGGAAACGCTGTGTTTCAGCTTCCTCCTGCTGATTTATGCCGCCTTTCTTCCTGCCGCGCGTGAAAACAAGGGCAACGACTGCCGCCGCGAGAACGCCGATGATGACGTAGAGCACAGTTTGCGTCTGGGATTCGGCTGCGGGGGCTTCCGTCGGTGCGGCGGTCGGGGCAGCGGTCGGCACGTTCGTCGGGACTTCCGTCGGGACAGCGGTCGGCACATTCGTCGGGGGATTGTTCGGCGCGTCCGTCGATGCACCTGCCGGAACGGCTGTCGGGGCAGTCGTCGGGGCGCTTGTCGGGGCAGCAGTCGGGGCGGCAGTGGAACTATTTGCCGCCGTAGTCAGTTCGTAATACGCGTACAAATCCAGATAGCGGTGGTTTTTGTCCGCAAGCCCTATAGTGACGCGCTCCTTATCATCTGTAAAGAAGAAAATCGGACTGCCCTGCATCAATTCGGCACCACTGTATGTACCAAACAGTTCTCCTTCTGTAGGGCGGGTCACCTGCACTTTTGTAATGCGAATGCTGTCTCCATCAATATAGTAGCTGTATATACCGCCATTCGTACCAACGGTAGATCCTGCCGGTATTCCGTTTGTCATGTATAACTTTTCAACGTCAGGCATTTCATCCAGCTTGAAAAATATCAGCGAATTTTCTTCACCGCTTATTTGTGCCGGATATCCGTTTCCCGTATTTAAGTCAAAGATCCTAAACGATGTCGCTGTCTTTATGTCTGAATTGCTCACAGCCACAATTGTATTGTAGTAGCGAACTGCCATTGAGACCACTGAGCCATCAGCAACGACCAGCAAATCGCCGCCCTCACTCCCCCATTCATCTGCTGATGATGCTGCATTCTGGCTCGCATCATTCAGCGCGTTCAGGGTGTAGGCAGCATCAAAATTCAGCGCGTTATCACTTAATTCCGCCGTTATCACGCTGTCCAGCAGCTCATTCACATCCACCAGCGCCGTCTCTTCCGCCCACGCATTGCCCGCCAGCAGGCAGAGCATCATCAGCACCGCGAAAAACCTGCGCATCCACTGTTTCATGGTTTTCTCTCCTTTACGCTTGTATCCGGTTCAGTTTGCGTATGTTTGCAATCTCGATAATCACCGCTGTAAAGTTATCCTGATTCGCCTTTTTCTCCATCAGCACCGCATCTTCCAGCTTATGCGCCGCCTCCACCACGTTTGGGCTTCGGACAAGCACGCGTGTCAGCGTTTCGTCGTCCAGCGTACCGAACACGCCGTCGGACATCAGCACAATTTTATCCCCGCTGTTCAGCGGAATCGCCTCGGCGGGGAAATCCATCGCCGGGTCATCCGCCAGCCCCAGATAGCTCGTCAGCGCGCGGCAACGCGGATTCTCCGCCACCTCCCGCCACGGAATCATCCCCAAAGCCGCCTGATGGCGCAGCATCGCGGCGTAGTTGTGCTCGCGGTTGAGCGTCAGCAGCGCACCATCCCGCAGGAGGGCAATGCGGCTGTCCCCGATGGTGAGGAAGTCAAGCTTGCCGTCGCGGATGTTCGCCAGCACCAGCGTTGACCCTGACCCTGAACCCGTGAAGCGCTTCTGCACCATGTCCAGCACGCTGTGCGCGACGCTCGCCAGCGTTTCGCCCGTGCCGCCGGGGGCTTGCGGGAAACTGCGCAGTGCCGCCAAAACTGCTGCTTGGCTCAGTTCGCCGCTGTTCGTCATGCCGCCCATGCCGTCCGCCAGCACTGCCAGCACACCTCTTGAATGCCGCAATTTCTCGTCCTGCAGGGGCGACACGCCGAACGCGTCCTGCTGATAATTCCGTTTGCCGATGTTGTGTACGTTGCCAACCTCCGTCACATCAAGGATTGGCGGCTCGCCGGGCATATCCATGACAGCAATCGTCTGTCCGCCCTGCGCGGTCTCCGCCGTCCGCTTTCTCCTCCCCGACCGCGCAAGCAGCGCAATCAGCACCACGAGCACAATCACCGCCAGCGCAAGGAGCACCATCAGCCCATACTGCTGAACAAAAAAACCCAGCTGCCCCGACACGTCCACAGGTGTTTCCACACCGGGTTCAGCGCCCGACGTGGGCGCGGGCGTGTCAGACCGCTGGGCGGGTACCGCAGAGCTTGCAGGCGGCTCTGCGGTACTGGTGGTTTGTGAGGGCTGATTGGTCGTTTCGGCAAGCACCGCCTGAATCGGGAAAAGCGTAAAGAGCATCAGCATCATTGTCAGAAGGATGGAAAACAACTTTTTCGCCCTCATGCTGTGTTCCTCCCCTTACGCCTGCGTCCAGTCCCAATCGAAGGCATCGCTGCTGAAGGGAACGAACATCAGCTTCGTTTTGCCCAGCTCGATGATGTCGCCGTGCTTGAGCTGCGTGGTGGAAAGCAGGGGCATCCCATTCAGGCGGACGATGGAGCGGCCGCCCATGAATCCGCAGTAGAAGCTGCGGCTGTTCGCGTCGTAGGTGACGACCATCGGGCTGTCGCGGGAGATGGTGGCATCTCCGGCGATGTAGATGTCCATCTGCGCTGAGCGGCCGAGGTAGTTGTTTTCCTTGTGGATTTCGTAGGAGCGGCCGCGATCGGGGCCCTCGATGCACACCAGCCAGCCAACGACCGGGCGCACCTCCTTGGACATATCCAGCCCGATTGTCTCGCCGCCGCCAAATCCCGTGGTCGGATTCACGGGAACGGTCGGTTCAAGCCCGTTGTCCACCGGAATCACGTTCGGCTGGGTGTGCACCTTGTCCTCGTTCGTGCCGCAGTAAGGGCAGCTGTCGTAGCGTTCTGCGTCGTAGAAATGGCCGACGCTGCACTGCTTCATAATCATATGGATTTTCCTCCTTCTATCGTGCTCCGCTTTGGTCGGCGGGGCTTGCTTTCACTGGGAATTATAGCACTTGATGACGGCGGGTTTTCCCGCTCATTTCCGCGCGGCGAAATCATACTATTTCCAAATGAGAATGCGCCAAGGCGCGAGCAGATGGCGCAGGTGAATTTGGAAATAGTATCAGGGCTTCGTCGCACGGAAGCCATTGGTCAGCAGGCGGAAGATAACGCCGCTGCCCTGCAAAAGCTGCTGGAGGCTCTCTGCCTGCTGCGCGATGCTGCTCAAACGGCTGATGCGGTCGATTTCGCGCAGGATGCCCTCGTACTTCTGCGGCGAAAAGCGCTTGAGCAGATTCCCGGCACGCTTGGCAGCAAGCAGGGTGCGCGTCGTCTGCGCGCTGTCGATGATGGGCGCGGGCTTCGGCGCATCCGGCTTGCTTTCGCTGAAGAGCGCCGTTTCCAGCTTCGTGAAGGACGACGGGCGCTCGCCGGACTCCATTGCAAGCCCCGCCATCAGCGCATCCGCCCACTGGCTTTTCAGCCTCGGGCACAGCTTCTGGATGGGCACAAGCGGGTCGCTGCCCTTCACCTTGATGGCGTACTTGCGCTCCAGCGCGTCGGCGGGTTCTTGGGCGGTCAGGGCGAAGTACATCGTCGCGCACAGACCATAGACGTCCGTCCAGTTGCCTTGCAGGCTGTTCTCCTCGTACTGCTCCGGCGGCGCGTAGCCTTTGCTGATGAGGATGGTCTTGCGCAAATCGGGGTCGTTGGGGCGCGCGCTGCCAAAATCCAGCAGAATCGGGGTATCGCCGCCCTTGAGGATGATGTTGGCGGGCTTTATATCCCGGTGGATGATTTTCTTCTCGTGCAGCATCCGCAGATTCTCGATGAACGGCTTCATCATCCGCATCAGCTCCTCCGGCGGGATTGCGCCCTGTTCGCGCACCCGATGCGCCAGCGTTTCGCCCTCGACGTACGCCATCACCAGATACGCGGTATTGTTTTCCTCGAACAAATCCAGCACCTGCACCACCGACGGGCAGCGCGAGGCTTCCAGCAGCATGTTGTATTCCGTCACGAACTTATCGCGCCAGTTGGTGAACAGCTTGGCATCATTGCGCTGCGGGACGACCCTGCCGTCATCGCTTCGGGCGGCAATGCTGTGCGGAAAGTACTCCTTCACCGCCACCATTTCGCCGCGCACGGGATCGACGCTCTCCAGCTTCAAGGCGCGGTAGGTCGTGCCGAATCCCCCGCCGCCCAGCGCCGCGCCAAGCAGATACTGCCCATGCAGGATGGTCTGCGGCGGCAGCGCATCGCGAATCCGCTGTGCATTCTCCGTTTTCGCCCTGCACACCGGGCAGACGGCTTCCTCCGTCGGCATCATGCAGCGCGTGCAGGCATAGGGCATCGTCATGTGGCATCCCCTCCCAGAGCGTCATTCTCTTCCGTCTCCCGCAGGACAGCCTGCAGGCGCTCATTGCCGTTCAGCTCGCCGTGGTCGTACATGCAGTAGAGCATCAGCCAATCAAACACGTTACGCGGGTCAAGCTGGCTGTATCCGCATTCATCCAGCATTTGGTTCACGCGGCGGTAGCGGTCGTCAAACAGCACGCGCGCATCGTCGCTGACGGCGGCGTCGTTCACATACAGGCTGTTTTCCGCCCCGTCGGTAATCAGGAACAGCAGAATCAGCACTTTTCGCGGCACATCCTGCCGCCGGTTGGCAATCTGCGAGAGCGTTTTTTCATCCGGCCAGTGGGCGCGCAGGGTTTTGCCAAGCACGCTGCTGCTGCCCGCGGGGGGCTTCAAGTACATCTGCACAATTTCGCGCACGCTGTATGCGCGCTCCGGCAGGTGCGGGAAGCTGTCCGGCGGCTTGGTGAGCACCTCCATGTACTCCTGAAAATACTCGTAGGCGGTGTTGTGCAGCTCCCCCAGATTCATCCGCTGCTGCCTGATGAAATCCACAAATTCATCTTCCCCGCGGATTTTGGTGAACTCGTTCTCCAGCACCTCGGTTTTGCCCTGTCCGCCGATGGCAATATGGCGGATGCGCTCGATGAGGTGGCACGCCTCGTTGTAGCCCAGGCGGCTGCGCAGCGCGTAGAGGTATGCCAACTCGATAGGATTGCGCTGATGCAGGCAGCCGCCGCCCGCGCACGCCAGAAAATTCTGCGCCTGCTCGTCGCTCATGTCCAGCGCGAACACGATGCGCACCAGCTGACCGCGGTTTTCCGGCGCGGTTTTGCCCGTGAACCAGACGGACACTTTGCGGCGGATTGACGCGGCGTTCGGCTCGCCAATCATGCCCTGCAGGCGGGTGCACAGCTTCTCCCGCAGCGCCGAAGCATCGGTGACGCCGGAATATTCCGCGAGGATTTCCGGGAACGTCGGCACGCGGATGCCCTTTTCCAGATACGCGCGGGCAAATTCTGCGTTGCGCGACAGGCGGATAATCCGCTCCACTTCGCTTTCCGCCAGGATCATCGGTGCGGACATAGCCAGTCTCCCTTCCTATTATATAGTCGCTTTAGTTGGCAGCGTTCTGCCAATCCTGCCCGTACACGGTGATCGCCGTGCCGTCAAACATCGAGAAGTCGCTGATGGCGTTGCCGCCGAGGGCGATTTCCTTCAGCTGCGGCAGCGTCGATAAATCCAGTTCATCCAGCGTGCGCAGGAAGTTCCGCTCCAGATTGATTTCGGTCGTCAGCGGATGTCCGTTGAGGGCAGTCAGCTTGGCGGAGGTCAAGCCGCAGTTCTGCAGGTTAATGCAAATCAAGCCGCTCATGCTGCTGATGGCTTCCACGTTATCCACCTTCGCGCCCAGAACATGCAGGTACTTCAAGCCCGTCAGCCCGGACAGCGGGGCTAAATCCAGCGCGATGCGATGGCTGTTCCAGTCGTCGCCGATGCGCAGGTGATCCAGATTCTCCATGCCGCCGACGGGGGTCAAATCCACCGCCAAACCCGCCATGTCCAGATTCACCAGCGTCTCCCGCATTCCTTGCGCCAGCGGCTCAATGCTCGTGATGGCGGGATTCCAGCTGATATTCAGCAAATGGATGCGCGTCAGGTCGCTTAGCGGGGACAAATCGCGGATAGCGTTGCGCTGCACCAGCAAGACGTTCAGTGTCGCCAGCCGCTTCATGCCCGACAGGGACGTAATGGCGTTATTCCCCAGATTCAGACTGTACAGCTCGTTATAGCGTTCGCCGTCATCCACGTTGATGCCAGTGATGTACGGCATATCCGCGTCGGTCAAGCCGCAGTTAGACAAAATCAGCCAGTGAATCGGCAGCTTCGGCAGCACCCAAGTGCCTTCCGCCTGCTGGTTGCGCAGCTGGAAGTAGTGCAGGTGGCGGAAATACTGCAATTCGCTCAGGTCAAACGAATCGGGATTCATGGTCGGCAGGTCAGCGTCTGTCGGGTTGGGCGTCAGGAACAGCGGATCACTCCAGTTGTCGCTGTATTTGTCGATATACTTGCCCCAGTTGTTGACTTCCCGCTCTCGGCGCTGCCAAGCATCGTGATTCTTCTGCTCTTCGTAGAACACCCACTCGATTTTGCCGTCGCGCACGGTCACGCCGATGACGTTATCCAGCATTTTCTGCGTGATGAACGCCTTGGGCGGCAGATTCAGCGCCTCCCGCAGCGACGTACCAAGCCATCCCATCAGCATATCCGGGCTGTGCTGGTCGGTAATCCACGTTTCCGTCGCGGTGCACTGTTCCATCGGCGAGAAGTCGGTGATGAAATTGGCGTGCAGGCTGATGTATTCCAGCTTCGTCAGGCGCTCAAGGTGGAGTTCCTCCAGGCTGGTGATGCGGTTGCCGCCAAAATCGATGTACGCAAGGGTTTCGGGCAGGGTCGCCTCGCCAATCATCATGCTCGTCAGGTTGCTCGTGGCAATCAGCAGATAGCGCAGATTGGGCAGGCGGCTCACGAAATGGATGTCCTGCACGCCGACATAGCCAACGTCCAGCCACACGAGGTTTTGCGCGTTCGCCAGCGGAGACAAATCCAGCACAAGCGATTTGTCGGTGCTTTCGTCGCCGTTGATGGTGACTTCCTCCAGCTGCGGCATTTCGCCCAGCAGGTCGTATCCGTCCGTGACAATCGGGCAATTCCATTGCCGGATGCACTTTGCCAGCCGCGTGCCGCGCAGTTCGTTAATGGACACAATGGCGGTATTTTCGGTCATCAGCTGCCGGATAGTCAGGTTCGCCAGCGGGGTTAGCGTCGTTACGCCGGTGTTGCTGATCATCAGGCGCTCCAGCTTCGTCAGGCTTGCCAGCGCCGCAACGCTCGTGATGCTGCTGTTGCTGATGTTGAGCGTCGTCAGCAGCGGCGCGTGCTGCGCGATGGTCAGCAGGTCGCTTTCCGTCAAGCCGCAGTGGTCGAGCACGAGCGTCGTCAGCTGCGGCAGACGGGAGAGTGCCTCAAGGTTGACCGCCCGTTCGTCCCAAACTGCCAGATACTGCAAATTCGGGAAACAGGCGAAGTCCGCAAGGTTGATTTCCGTCGTCAGCGCTTCGCCGCGGACATCGGGGGTTTGCGGATTATCGCGCCGCCACGGGTTCATGTAGAAGGAATCGCGATATTCCAGCTCGCCCTCGTCCGTCAGGAAGGTGAAGTCGATATTGCCCTCCAGCAGCCGCACACCGCCGATTCGCGCCAGCGCATCCGCCGGGATGGCCTCATCCGCCGCAATCGCGCAGCCGTTGGCGTTCAGGAAATCGCGCAGCGCCGTTTCCACGGCGGACGGCACGGGCGTAGCGGTGGGTGCTTCGGTCGGAATCGCCGTCGGGGCTTCGGTCGCCACGTCCGTCGGCGCTTCGGTTGGCGCTTCCGTCGGCAGGGCGGTCGGCACGTCGGTTGGCGCGTCTGTCGGAATCTCCGTCGGAGCAAGTCCTACCAGAACGGATTGGCTGTCGCGCCCAAGCAGCACGCCCACGCCCACCATAATCAGCACCAGCAGCGCCGCAATGCCGATCATCAGCCGCTTTTGATGCTGGCTCGGCGCGGGCGCGGGGGCATTCTTGCCGTATAACCCGTCAAAGAACTCCTCCATCGTCTGATAGCGGCTCTTCACCTGCACCGCCATGCCCTTGAGCAGCGCCGCTTCCTGCGCGTGGGAAATGTCCTTCACGCCCAGCGCGGAGGGCGGCACAAGCGGGTCATTATCCAGCCGGTCGGTGGCGGGCGGCGGCGTAACCCCGGTAATCAGCTTGTAAATTGTCGCCGCCATCGAGTAAACATCGGAGTACGGGCCGTCCTCGCCGGTGCTGGAATACATTTCCACAGGCGAATAGCCCGCGCGAATCATCAGCACGCGCGTTTTCTTCTCGCGGTCGCTCTCCATCGCCGAGCCGAAGTCAATCAGCTTTACTTTGCCATCCTTGGTAAGCATCAGGTTTTCCGGGCTGATGTCGCGGTGCCACGTTGACGCGCGGTGCAGCTCCTCCAAGGTCAAAATCGGCGTGCGGAGGAGTTTCAGCGTTTCGGTGAAGGTCAGCTTGCCGCCGTGCAGCTCCGCGTACGCGCCCAGATTGATGCCGGAGATGTACTCCATGATGATATACGCCGTTCCGTTTTCCAAAAAGCAGTTTTTGACGGACACAACGCCGACGTTGTTGTCGAATTTCGCGACCTTCTGCGCCTCGCGGAAGAAGCTGCTGCGCCCCTGCAGGAAGGATTCTTCATCCTTCCCCGCGAACACGCTGACCGTGTGCTGTCCCTGATCGCGAATGACGACGCCGGAGGGAAAATATTCCTTAATCGCAACCGGAATATGCAGGAACATATCCCAGCCGATGTAAGTGATGCCGAAGCCGCCCTCGCCCAGCGCACACCCCACCAGATACTGCCCCTTGAGGATGGTGTGGGGCTGAAGATGATGCTTCTCCGGCACAAAGTCCTTCTCGCTGAATCCGCACGCCGGGCAAGTCTCCTGCTGCGAATCCTTCTGGCCCATGCACCGCATACACCGATTCTGATCGTCCATGATACCGCTCCCCCTTGTCCGCCTCTGTTTTGAAGTACCTTGATTATAACACAGGCGCTATGCTTCGTTTTCCAAACCTTTCTCATGTGACCGATTGATTTTGCTGATTTTCCGCGCCTTTTGCAGCTGTTTTTTTCCGTGCGGATGAGCGCACAGCAATTAGCCATCACTAACCGTCAACCAGGCGAAGCACAAAAAAGCTGCACGCGGAAGGAGCATGAAAGCGCGACCAACTCAATCGCGCAGAGGGGTCAAGGGGGGGACTTCGTCCCTTTTCGTCTGCCCCTTGCAGGGTGCAGGGACAGCGTCCCTTGTGGGGTTTGGGGCAACGCCCCAACTGTTCCGCGGGCGACCAGCATCTCAAACGCACTCAACAAAGGTGCAGGCAGCGAAGCGTCCCTGCCAGTAACTTTGCGCGTCCGCAGACGCGCCCCCAAGCTGCTTTCCCCCAAGATTCCGTGAAGAACCAAAAAATCCGCCGTTTTCGGATAATTTCGTTCTCCACTCAGCTTGCGTTTATGCGGTGCGGATGGTATAGTCGCGGTTAGTACAATCTAACTATTGGATGAAGAAGGATTCTCATGAATTTGAAGCGATTTCAGCGGGACTGCCCGCGAGAGAGAGACGGGGCGACAAAAAACATGCTGCCGCGCTGAATGACGGCGCTGTGCGTTTGGATGCCGGAGAACGCGGTCAGGACTCGTCAGCATCCTCTTCCACATACCCTGTCGCCACGCCCTCATACGCGTTCGTTGCCGGATCGGAGGATTTGCGCG
>OLNY01002189.1_pt1 | contig 13971 bp, 9 predicted proteins | sample 1671981 | NCBI WGS metagenome assembly OLNY01 (sample SAMEA3136632, study PRJEB25190) | human gut metagenome | biome: human gut; feature: human-associated habitat; material: faeces | place: Austria | collected 2013 | reverse complement strand
ATCTGCGCGAGTTCGAGCAGATGGAGCTTGAGTTCTTCTGCAAGCCCGGCACCGACCTTGAGTGGTTCCAGTACTGGAGAAGCTACTGCAAGAACTTCCTGCTCTCCCTCGGTCTGAAGGAGGAGAATATCCGCCTTCGCGACCACAGCCCTGAGGAGCTTTGCTTCTACTCTAAGGCTACCACCGACTTCGAGTTTATGTTCCCGTTCGGCTGGGGCGAACTCTGGGGCGTTGCAGACCGCACCGACTACGATCTGACTCAGCACCAGAAGACCTCCGGCAAGAGCCTTGAATACTTCGACCCCGAGACCAACGAGAAGTACATTCCGTATGTTATCGAGCCTTCCCTCGGCGTTGAGAGACTGTTCCTTGCAGTTGTATGCGACGCTTACGATGAGGAGCAGCTTGAGGACGGCACCAGCCGTACAGTAATGCACCTTCACCCGGCTCTGGCCCCTGTTAAGGCTGCTGTGCTGCCGCTTTCCAAGAAGCTCAGCGAGAAGGCAGGAGAGCTTCACGACGAGCTTGCTAAGTACTTCAACGTTGATTTCGACGACGCTGGCGCTATCGGCAAGCGTTACCGCAGACAGGACGAGATCGGTACTCCGTTCTGCATTACCTACGATTTCGACACCGAGACAGACGGCTGTGTAACAGTACGTGAGCGTGATTCCATGCAGCAGGTTCGTATCCCGCTGACTGAAGTCAAGGCTTACATCGAGGAAAGAATTTTCTTCTGATATCCTGTTTCAACAATATTGCCCCTTCCATTCGGGAGGGGCAGTTTTTATAATAAAATCCCCCTTCCGGCTGGAAAGGGGGATTTTTGTCAAATATTCGGGCGCCCGTGCGCCTATTAACTTAGCGTCCCATGATTTTTCTGCGGACGAACATCAGCAGGAATACAGCTCCGCCGGCGGCTGCGGCTATTCCGATGATCAGCATTACCGGGTGAGATTCTGTGTCTACGCACTTTATGTAGAGGTCGACTATATAGTTGTCAACTTCGTCCCTGGTGTATCCTGCGGAGATAAGATAATCCCTTATAAAGCCTTTGTCTTGGCTGTCCATCTTTGTTACCTTGCCTTTGAAGTGCACAGGGCTGATGTCCTCATCATTATACCATGCGTCGTACTGGTCGTCGAGGGAGTTTATCAGCTCGTCGATCGGGGTGTAGATACCCATGAAGCAGTCGTCGCCTGCGTCTATCAGATAGAACTGGCCTATGGATTTATTCTTGTCGTCGTTCACGATTTCCTCGTACGAGCCGTAGTTTACCGGGAGGTCGCCCTCGATCATCATGCCTTCCTTGAAATCGCTCCACTGCAATGTGCTGTAGTCGGCTCCCTTCTTGGCGTAATCAGCCATTTCTCCGCTGATCATCACGATAAACGCAATTCCTATTCCCAGAAGCGCTATTCCCGTGTAGAGAAGCCTCCATGTTCCAAATCCAACTCTCATTTCATTACCTACCTTTTGTTCAGTTTGTTTTTCCGGCGGTTATGCCGCCAAAGTTAATTATACCATAATTATCGCTTTGTGTCAATATTTATCTGAAGTTATCAACAGATGTCTATATGTGTTAAATTGTAATATAACAAATTGTAAAGTTTTTTGTTAATTGTTACTCTTAGCGGAATCTTAACAGTATATCGGTTGACATTTGCGAACGGTTATGGTATACTTTTAGTATACACAGAGCAAAAATATCCCAGTAATAAAAAGGAGAAGGAACGTATGTGGACGATCACGGAAAAGCAGTACACCAACGAGGATGGCGAAAGTTATACGGGCTACGGTGTGGAATTCGGCAAATGTCTTGTTGAGGACATCACCCCAAGCAGAACAGCTATTCAGCAGTTCGCTGACGCGCTTAACAGGTTTGACGCATCGCCTGTCCATATTTATGAGATAATTGAGAACTATCTCGCTGAGCTCTGCTGATTTTGACGCTCCAGACTGCGCGGACTTCCCCCGTCCGTGCATAAGAAAACCGCCCGGTTTCCCCGCCGGGCGGTTTTTTTATCTTACATAATACGGGTTCGGCTTGCACAGAATGATTATCAGGTCTATCAGGGTGCCTAACCCCAGAAGTCCGAACGTCAGCAGCCAGATAATTCCGGTGCCTATCTTGCCTTCGTAAAAACGGTGGATTCCGAATTCGCCGAGGAACAGGCACAGGAAAAATGCTATCCACTTATTTTTCGGCTTTCCCATCGGAATCATCGCGGCTGTGTTCACGTTATTATTCGTATTGTTGTTGCTGTTGTTAATGATTATAGGCTGTGCCGCTGACGGCGCAGTGCGCAGCTCCTCGACCTGCCTGCCGCAGTGGGTGCATATTACCGCGTCAGCAGGAATGACTTGTCCGCAGTGCTTGCAGAATTTTGTCGATCCATTCACAGGCTGTACTGGCTGCTGATATCCTCCCTGGGGTACAGCGTCCTGACGATAGGGCTGATATGCATTGTTCTGGGACTGACCCTGCCAGTTTACCTGCTGCGGGATATTATTCGGAACTCCCTGGGGGTATGTCTGCGCTGGCTGAACTGGCTGAGCATACTGCTGATAGGGCTGCGCCTGCTGCGGAGCCTGTTGGTACTGTACCGGCTGCTGTGCGTATATTTCTCCAGTGGCGGGATCTCTCCATCCCTGGTTGCCGCCCTGAACAGTCTGACTTGCCTGACCAGTGGGCTTAGTAAGGCTTACTCTCGAATTTTCGTCCATATATACCTCCACAAACCAGCTCCCGGGTTTCAGGGAGCACGATAATTTCCATACTACAAGTTTATTTTACCACACAACGTGTGATTTGTTAATATGATTTCACTACATTTTCACACTCTGCGGGAATTTTGGGTATTATCGCCAAAACTCTGGTCGGTTTTTCTTACAATACACCGAAAAACAGCGCTCCCGCTGTCCGGCGGGAGCGCATATATCTAAGCACTGATGTGATTTATTCCGCTGCGTAGAACGTATAAACCATCTTTATCATATCCCCGTAGGTGAAGTCTGCCTTTGCGTTGAGCTTGTTTCCGCTTACAGCGCCCATTGCGTATGCTATAGCGTAATAGCCAACATTCTTATCAGTGTCCTTAACGTCGCTGAACGGAGACTTGTAGATGCCCTTCAGCTCCGGAATGGCGTCTCCTGCTACAGACTTTGTGAAGATCACCAGTGCGTCGCCGCGGGTCAGCTTCTTGCTTTCTTCGTCGGTATTTACGCCCATGAGCTGCTCGAATACTGCGGAATCGGCGGTGTCGTTCTCGCTGAACTTTTCAGTGGAGATGAGGTATCCGTGATCGTCCAGTGCCTTCGCCATCTTCAGTATCTTCTTGTCCTTTATGCCGGAGAGGTCGTTCGCAGCATCGGAGGAATACTGCCAGTCGTACACCGGCTCGCCGGTAGTCGCGTCAACGTAAACGTCGGAATCGGTGCCGTATACGAGCACGGTCTTGGTTTTCTTATCGGTAAATCTTGCGAGATAGTAGAGGTTCAGGTCGTTGTTTTCCCAGAACTTCTGCATTACCATGTCGGTGCTGAGCATTCTGGAGGAATCGGGAAGCTTAACGTCAGTATAGCTGTAGCTGTAGTTAGTCAGCTTCATATCTGCATTGAGGCCTACGCTGATGGAATCTCCGCTGACCAGTATGTCGCTGGAGTATCTGTCCCAGGAATGGCTGCTTCCGTTATAGAATGTTTTGTTGTTCTGGTCTGTCCAAGAGTAATCAGTGGAAGGATTGCCCTTGTATTCCACAAAGCGGTCGCCGGCGTAGGCCTTTGCGATCTCCTCGGCGAGTTTGTCAGCCTTATCGAGGTCATATGAGCTGGATCTGCTGTCACGGGTATCCCAGAAATAATAGCTCATTATCTGACCGCTTTCCGCGTCAACGGTGATATTGACCTCCTGCCAGTTCTGGGCTGATTCTACTGCCGGAACGCTTACAGAACCGTCCTCCTCGACTATCTCCTCGTAAACGTAGTCGTTCTCGTCGGGAACGTAGCTGGAGAAGTTCGCGGTGTAGTAATACTTGTCCTTACCGGTAAAGCTTACCTTGTAAAGGTCAGATGAAACAAGCTCCATATCAGTGGAATAGGTCAGCCACTTATCCGCCTGCATGAGCTTTATTACAGCTTCGCTGCTTGCGTAGGGGAGCTTCTTATCAAGCTCTGCCTGCTCCTGCTCGGTGAACTGATAGCCGCCTTCGCCGCTGCCCTTTCCGGTGTCCATGTCGGCGACTGCATCTTCGGTTTCGTTGCTGTCGTCATAGTAGCCGTCGGCGCTGAAATCACTCTTTTTGCCGGTGAACGCGTTTATCTCGCCGTACTGGCCCTGGCGGTATACCAGTCTTGCGGTCACTTTTTTGGTCTGCCAGTCGTAATCAAACTCATACTGCGGGGTGAGCTGTATCATCTCAGCGTACTTCTGCTTTGCCTTGTCAAGTGAGATAGCGGATTTGCTGTCCCTGAAAGACGCATTGACATGCCAGCTCATGTGGAAGCCTATGATATCGCCGGTGTCCTTGTCTAGCACTATGGAGCCGCGGTCGTTGCTGACCGGTACGCCGTTCTTGGTTCTTACGAAAGAGAACTGCGCTTTGCTGCCGTACATGGTGATGTTAAGGCTGTCACGGTCGATGGAGATAACGTCGGCAACCGTCGGATTCAGCTTCTTGACCGCTGCCTGAGCCTTCTTGTAGAGCGCGTCGCCGGTGAGCTTTGCAAAGTGGCTGTCGGCATTCTTGGACGAATACATGGAGCTGTCGAAATAGGACAGTATCAGGCTTCCGCATACGGTTACTGATACTTCCCTGTATTCGTCTGCGTCGGCAGGGGTGCTCCATGTGAGGTTGTAGGTGGTGGTCTTGTAATTTTCAGAAGTGTTGTAGCTGAATTCGGTCAGCTCCTCCGGAATGTCAAGGCGGGTCTTTGCGATCGTTATTGCGGAAGCGAGGGCTTCGCTGTTCTGTCCGTCTGCGAGTGCGCAGATACTGGTCGATGTGAGCGCGGTAACTGCCGCCATGCTCATTGCAAGTATTCTTCTTTTCATGGTGAAACCTCCCTTGGGTGTTTGATTAATACTCCGGACTGTCTGTATCCGGCGCGTTTTTGCTTTGGATCTCCCGGGCGTTCGACCCGTTCTGTCTATAAAACAAAGTTCCCCATAAAAAGGTTGCAAGTTTTTTTATATTTTGGTTTTTGCCAGGAATGCTTTAGCCCGGTTTACAAGCAGCCGGTCGTTGTCGTAGTTCAGCACCGCCCCTGCCTGACCTATCTCGACCCAGCGCACATCGGCTATTTCTTCTTCCTGGCGTTCGCATTCGAACGTTACCGCCCGGGCAAGGAAGTACACTACTTCCTTGGTTATGTCCCGGCGTGGGTTGAATACCACTACCTGGCGGAACGACGGGTCGTCTATTGATACGTCGATGTTCGTTTCTTCCTTTATCTCGCGGATCGCTGTCTGCATTTCGTTCTCGCCGGGCTCCATGTGACCCTTCGGGAACGACCAGCAGCCGGATCTTACATGCTTTATCAGCAGGATCTCTGTGTTCCCGTGGCGCTTCCTGTATACTATTGCACCGCAGGATTTCTCGTGATTCATGCCCCGTTTGTCCTTTCCTCTTATACTATATATAATATAACGATATCTCTTGTCCCGGATTCTCCGGGCGCTTTTACTATTTCTATACTATTATAACACATATCCGGACGTTTGTCACCATATATTTTTGCAAACCCGCATTCTTATGCAGATGGAGTTTACGATGTGAAAAACATGGACGTTTCATTGTCTTAAACTAACAAACTTATAAAACGCAACATTGTTGATTTTTGTTAAGAATGACGACAAACTCACAGGTTTGATTTTTAGTGATTTTTACAAAAAGAAAACGTTTAAATTACAGATTTTTACAGAAACTCGGCTTTTAATCGAATGATTACAAATTGGTTACAAATGAGATTTGTGAAACTTCAACAAAATTATGAACTTCCGTTCGTTTGACACTGACAAGGAAAAGGGCTATAATACAAACCATCGAAGCGAAAAGCTCCGTGCGGCCTTTTGTGCTGCTTTCAAAAAAGAGAATGATCAGAAGCCGACTTCCGCCTTAGCGGAGGGTAGATAGATAACAGGCTTCGAAATGCAAAGCTCTGTTGGGGACAGTGCGTTTTGCTTCAGTTTAGGGCTTTCCCCAAAGCCTGACGCTGTACGGAAGTTACACCCGCATTCCGGCACCTGCCGGATACGGGGAGATTGCCGGGAGGGCATGAGTAACTACTCAGGAGGCAAATATGAAACCACAGATGATAAACGCCAAGATGAACAAGCTGGATCTCAGAAGCAGGCTCGTCAAGGCGGCTATGTTCGCAGCCACGATATTTATGGTGGCAGTTATGACAGGTTCGATCTACTTCAAGGATCGGGTCTATATTACGGATAACGGCGTTACAAGAGAACTCATGACGTCTGAATCCGATGTTTACGCCATACTGAAGCTCGGCAACTACCAGCTCAGCAGCAACGACAAGGTATCCTACGAGGAAGTCAGCAGCAACACCGCCTACATCACCATTTATCGCGCGTTCGACGTGAACGTCACCGCTGACGGCGAAACAAAGGCAGTTCCGATGATTGAAGGAACCGTTGCGGACGTCCTTGAGAAGGCAGGTATCACACTCGGCGAATACGACGAGCTTTCCTGCGAACTCACCGACCGTGCTTACAAGGACATGGACATCACCGTGACCCGCGTTGAGTACGTCACCCGCGAAAGCACTTCTGATATCGCTTACGACACGGAATACACCGACAACTGCAACCTCGCCATAGGCACAGAGAATGTTGTCACCGCCGGAGTTAATGGCAAGTGCGTATACACCGTCAAGGAAAAGTACGTAGACGGCAAGCTGACAAGCCAGGAGCTTATCAGCGAAAAGACCACCGCAGAGCCTGTTTCCGAGGTAATCGAGCGCGGCACGGCTTCCGCTGTTCCGTATTCCAAGACTTCCGACCCCGAGGCTGTGAAGCTGGTAAACGGCATTCCGGAGAACTACACACGCGTCCTTTCGGGTAAGTCCACCGCGTACACCGCAGGCTACGGAGCGCGCACTGCAAGCGGCAGAGCCGCCGAGATAGGCACCTGCGCCGTAAATCCGAACGTTATCCCTTACGGGAGCAAGCTTTACATCGTATCCCACGACGGCAGAAAGGTATACGGCTACGCCGTTGCCGCTGATACCGGTCTTGGCCTGATGGACGGCACCGTGCTGGTCGACCTTTATTTCGGCAGCATGGCGGATCATTATTACGATAGCTGCGCATGGGGCGCTGTTCAGGTTGATATTTACGTTCTCGAGGAAGGGAACGGCTGATAAAAAAGGCTGCGGATCCGCAGCCTTTTTAAATTATAGACATTATAAGCCCGGGAGGCTCGCTGCTTCCCGGGCTGTGTTTTATTTGTAGAGGCTGCCGTAAGCTGCGCAGGCTCTGTAATCGGCGCCTTCAAGGTCGGTGGTGCCGAATGCGCTCCATGCGTGCGGGCGGAACAGGCGGTCGTCAGAGAGGTTATGCAGGGATACCGGTATCCTCAGCATGCTTGCCAGGGTGACGAGATCCTCGCCGATGTGGCCGTATACGAAGCAGCCGTGATTTGCTCCCCAGTTTGCCATGACGTTGTAAACGTCGGAAACGGCTACCTTATCGGGAACCGTGATGGGGGCGAACCATGTGGAAGGCCATGTCGGGTCCGTTCTGCCGAGGAGGGTCTTGTTTACGTCATCGGGGAGCTCCACTGTGTAGCCTTCGATTATCTGTATTGTCGGACCGAGGTGCTTTACGTAATTCACGCGGGCGAAGGTGCAGGGCATAACTCCCTGTGTGGAGTAGCTGGAGGAGAATCCGCCGCCGCGGAAGTATCCGAGGTTTGCGCAGGGCCAGGTCGTTGCATTCAGGCATGCGTCGATGTCCTTTTCGGTCATGTCCCACCAGGACTTCATTACGCTCTCGCCGTTCTCGTCCTTTACTGCACCGGTTCCGTCCAGCGCTGCCGCGCCGGAGTTTATCAGGTGGATAAATCCGTTTGCCGCTTTGCCGTTGGGAGTCCAGCCGGTCACGCGCTTCACGGAATCAGGAGACCAGTATGTGCGCACGTCTGCGAATACCGCTGCGCGTCCGGTCAGCAGGTGCAGGAACATCAGGGTAGTTCCGTTGAGCGTGTCGTTTTCCGTTGCGAAGGGGATAGGCTCGCGTGCGCCGTTCCAGTCGAAGGTGGTGTTAAGTATAGCTTCTGTGAAATCAGCATTGGGCATGAAGTCCGTCCACATTCTCTGACCCTGGAATCCGCCCAGTACGGCGTTCCTGCCCTTGGATTCCTCAAGCCAGCCCATTTCTGCGAGCTTCGGGTTGCCCTTGAGGATATCGCGGATTATGCAGGTCATCTTCGCGATGAACTCCCAGTTCTCCTCCTTTTCCTTTGCGGAGAGTACCGGGCGCATGTAGGTCATGCCCGGGGTGGGGTTGATGTCTACGCAAAGGAAAAGGAGGAGAACTCTACGCCCTCGGGGCATTTCTCCTTTATCCAGGCGAGCGCCTTCTTGTACTCGGCTTCATCGTATATCCCCAGCTTTTCGCGGCGGATTATCTCGGTCATATCGACCCACTCGGGGTGTATACCGAGATAATCGCGGAAGAATTCCTCGTTGCAGTAGGCTCCGGCAATACCCATAGCCTGTGAACCGATATTAACGTAGCTCTTGTTCTTCATGTCGCCGACAGCCGCTGCACAGCGTGCAAACCGCAGTATCTTTTCTTCAACGTCGGATGGTATAACAGTATCGTCGGCGTCCTTTACGTCGTGCCCGTAGATGGAGAAGCAGGGCATGCCGATCTGCGCGTATGCGGAGTTCGCCGCTGCGAGGAACACCGCGCCGGGGCGCTCGGTCCCGTTGAAGCCCCACACTGCCTTGATGGTGTTCGGATTCTCGTCGATTACCTGGGTGACGTAGCACCAGCAGGGTGTTACCGTGAGGGTCGCCACGATGTTTTCAGTGGCGAATTTGTCGGCGCAGGCTGCGCTTTCTGCGATTCCGCCGATGGTGGTGTCCGCGATGACGCACTCCATGGGTTCGCCGCTTGCGTGGCGTACTTTACTGCTGATGAGCTCCGCAGCCGCCTTTGCCATGTTCATGGTCTGGACTTCAAGGCTTTCGCGTATTCCGAACTGTCTTCCGTCAATGACGGGTCTGATTCCGATTTTTGATAACATTGGTACTGTTCCTTTCTGATTTCTCCGGTAAACGGCCATGCGTTTACATTGCTTCATGTACAATTATACCAAAAACTCTTCCTGAAATCAAGGAGTTTTTCAGAAAATATATAAAAACATGCGCAAAAAAGTCTGATTGGTTGAAAACTTTATATATGACGAGTGGGGGAAACTCTTACTTTCCCCCACACCCATTTAGTTGTTTTGACTTCGCGCCTACGTGCAGAGTTGCTGTGCTTCGCCGTCTGCAACGGCGACAAGGGCTCCGCACTTGTCGCCCGATAAAATGGAACCCTGGTCGCTGAATTATGGTTTCTCGACGGTCTCAGGCTGAATCGTTTTACTGTCAATCCTCGCCTAGTTTCAGCGCCTTGTTGATGTTTATTTTGCGTATTATGCCGCCAAGGACTGCAAAGCCGCCTATCAGCATTATCGCTATTATCACGTACATCTTTATATAGTCGCCGGGATCTCCCTGCACGCGGAACGGCGGTACCTGGTCGGCTGCGTCGTACATCGTGCGGAACATCGGTACAAACATGTCGCTTGCAATGCCGCCTATTACAAATCCCATCGCGATCGACACCAGGCTCACAAGAAGCTGCTCCCATCCCAGCGTTGAGATGACTTCGCGGAACGTAACGCCCATCGCACGCAATACGCCGAACTGCAATGTTCTGGAGCGTATGGAGATTATCCAGTATATCAGGAAGCCTATGACCGTCATCAGCATTATTACGACAAAGCCGAGGGTCAGCGCGCCGTTCATTCCCTGGAGCGCCGGGTCGGTCTTTTCTTCAATGAGCATCTGGCTGCTGTCCTGGATACGCTGTATCTTCAGGTTCTTTGCCGATATGTCGGCGTAGAGCTGCTCGCTTGTCGCGCCGTCCTGGAGTTTCAGCCATATCTGGTAGGGCTGAAGCTCGGTCAGCTTACGGATATAGTTGTAATTGCATATCAGGAAGTCCTTGGCCGCGGTTTCGCTGGTGCTCGAGTTTACTTCCACCTGCTCGGTGGGGTCAAGCCCCGGCCAGTAATCTACGAATGCAAGCACTGTCAGGTCTATTGAGTCGTTTCCGCTCAGTTTTACCGATATCGTGTCGCCGAGCTGCACGCCCTTTTCCTCCCAGCCCCTGGACGCAAGCACGCCCGCCTTGTAGTCCACAAGGGCGGAGCAGTAGTTCCACCAGTGAACAGGAAGCAGGTCGCTTCTGAACCATGCGGTCTGTGAAAATTTGCCCGGTTCTATCGCCATAAGAGTGGGGTCTACGTCGGAGCGCTGACCGTTGTATGTCGCGCGAACGTCGGTGCGGAGCACTCTTGTGGCGGTCTCAACGCCGGAGAGATTCTGGAAGTCATCCATGTCTATTTCAACATAGCTGGTCTCGTCCTCGACGTTTTCAAGCCGCCAGTAGGCGTCTATCACTACGTCGGCTCCGTTGGAGTAGTAGATGCGGTCGGATTTGCTGTTGTTTATCGCCCGGGCTGTATTCGCTGAGAATATTCCAAGCGCGAAGGTCACGGACAGGAACAGCATGAGGAAGCGCTCCCTGCCGCCCTGTGAGCGTGCTACGGAGGTTATCGCGATGTACTGCGGGACTGTCCAGAAACGTTTTCCTATATAATAGACAAGCCGGAGAACGTAGGGGTAAACTCTTATAAAGAGAAGCCCCGCGCCCATGATGAACATTGTCGAGAAAACAAAATACAGCGGGTTTATCGTGCCGTCGGAGACATAGGTGCCGTCTGCGAAAAGGCGCTTTATGCTCCGCGCCGTGAAGAAGTACCACACCAGTGAGCCGCCGAGCAGTATCACGTCGATACAGAGCTTTTCCCACAGGGACATTTTTACTACCCGCGCCTTGCTCTGCTTGTACTTTACTATAGAGAGCTTGGAGGCGGGGATTATCGGGAGCATGGTGGTGATGAAGAATATCACCACGGCAAGCAGCGCATAGATGAACGCGTCAAGGCTGAGCTTCACGGAAAGCCCGGTGCGGTTCACGAATTCCAGGAATCCGTTTGATACGCCCAGGAAGCTGCACAGGAGCATTCCTATGAACGGAGCGGCGATGAACGTCACAAGTCCGAGCACGCCTGCTTCCATCGCGTATATTGCGAATATCTGCCCGGAGGAGGCTCCGCGGCTCTTGAATACCGCTATTTCGTTCTTCTCCTGCTCAACGTTTAGCTGGGATACCATGAACAGGTAGAATGCAAGCATTACTATCGTCGGTATCTGAAGTATCCAGAGCATGGATTTCAGGTTTGCGGCGCGCACCGCGTATTCCGACAGGATATCGTTTATTCCCATTGAAAAGCGGAGGTCGTTCGCGGGGTATATGGTGAAATCCTCGTCTATGGTCTTGGTTATGGAACTGAGGTCGTTCAGGTCCATCTTCTGATAATCGAAGGAGTATCGGATATCCGCAGAGCCCAGCGTTGTTACGCCGGTGTCGAGGTAATCGCCTAGGAAAGTGTCGTAGTCGATGAGAAATGCGTTGAGATACGGCTCCATCGTTTCTGACCAGTAGCTGTCGTTTTCGCTCGACTGCCGGAATACTCCGGATACCGTTACGTACAGCGGCTCGGCGGAGGTGTAGAAACTGTTCTGTATCTCGTATGTTCCGCCGCAGGATATTCCCAGGGTCTTGAGGCACTCCTCGTTGCATATGACCTGGAATGTTCCGTCGGGCTGCTGACCGGGAGCGTACATTCCGCCCTCTATGAAGGTTACGTGATCCTCAAGCCCGGTCATTCCTATGACCTTGACGCGGGCGGTCTTGCCTGTGGTGAGGTACATGTAATCATCATAGATGATGATCTTTTTATTTGCCTGGGGCATGTCTATCCTGGAAGTGCGGTCGTCTACAAGTTCCGTCATTTCCTGGACCGCAGAGCGGCGCTGGGCGTTATCCGCCTTTATCGGCACCGATTTCGTTACGACATATTCGCCGGGATACTCGCCGGTCTCCTGCTGGTACGCCTGCATGTCCTTTATAAGTATGCGCTGGAGAGATGAGTCCATGTAAATGGGCACGGTGCTCATCATTCCTGCCGCAAGCAGAAATCCGATGAACAGGCACAGCACCATCCAGCGGGTGCTTCGCATTTTTCTAAATAATAGTGTTAACACAGCGTACCTCCGTCAGCGTACTACAACTCGGTCGCCTGCGTTCAGCCCGGTGAGTATCTCGGCTTCGGTGGCGTTGGTTATTCCTACAGTTACGTCGACTTCTTTCTTGGTGTCGTTTTCGTCGAGTATGGTTACATAGGTGCGGTCGCCGTCGGTTTTTACCAGGGTCTTGGATATTACTACAGCGTTCTCATGACGCGCGAACACTGCGGTTATATCCGCGGTCTGTCCTACGGTCAGGAATGAGGGCGTTCCGTCTGTGAATTCACAGTATATCGACGAAGTATCCTTCATCACGGCGGGGAAGTCGTCGTAAAGTCCTTCCTTTACATCGGTGGGAGTTTTGGAAACGCAGCCGGAGTAATCTTCGCCGTCTACCGTAATGGTGACCTCTTCACCCAGCGGGAAGCTTTTCATATTGGAAGAACTATACTGTATACAGAGCTGCGAAGGGTCAACTATCTTTATTATAGTCTTATATGCGGTCACTGTCGTTCCGGGGTCCATATCCTGCACGAAGCAGACTTCACCGGTCATTCCCGCGTATATGCGGGAGTTGTTGAGCTGGCGCTCGTACTCGGTCAGGGTGTTCTGCTCCATTTCGAGGGTCAGGCGTGCGTCTGCCGTTCCGGACGAGTTGTAGGCAATCTGAGCCTTCTGGACGATCAGCAGCTGCTGCTTATACAAATAGTCAAGGTCGCCTACGTCAAGCTCGGCAAGAAGGTCACCCTCTTCAACATGCTGCCCGGCGGTTACATAGATCGTCTTCAGAGTTCCGCCGCTTTCAGGGAAGCTGGCGTTATACTGAGATTTGCAGAATACGTAGCCGGTCGCAACGGTCTTGTCCTCTATTGTTTTTTGCTTGGCTGTGTAGGTGGAGTAGGCTATGTCCTCGATCGCAACGGTCGGCGGTTCGAGGAGTTCTTCCTCGGCAGGGAAAAAAAAGCAGCCGGTCATACCGGTCATTGAAATAATAAGCGCTGCGGACATTATAATCTTATGTTTCATGATAATACCTCAATATATAAAGAAATACAATATTACTATAACATAAAGCGGGGAAAAAGGCTATAGGTTTACGAGAATTTGTGTAAAAATATATAAAAAAGAATTAGTTGTTTGTGAAAAAGCGCGAGTAAAGTAAGTAAAAGAGTGTAAAAAAGGGCGTGCAACAGTGCATGTTGCTGTGTATTGTTGAAAAAGAGTTAAATATATAGGACATAAGTAACGAATGAAAAAAACTTTTCAAAAAAGTGTTGACTTTTGCCGGTGAAGGTGATATAATAGACAAGCACTCGAGATGAGGGCACAGCGAAAGCGAAAAGATCACAAAAAACTTTGAAAAAAGTTTTGAAAACCTCTTGACAAACGAGAGACAATGTGATATAATATAAAAGCTTTCGAAAAGGAAGTCGCTTCTTTTGAAAGAACCAAGATGGTTTGAAAAAAACTTTGAAAAAAGTTTAAAAAACCTCTTGACAAACTCGAAAAGATGTGATATAATAACAAAGTCGCCTGAGAGATCAGAAAGACAGAGTTAAGAAAAGCTCCTTGAAAATTGAA
>OLNY01002158.1_pt1 | contig 14121 bp, 9 predicted proteins | sample 1671981 | NCBI WGS metagenome assembly OLNY01 (sample SAMEA3136632, study PRJEB25190) | human gut metagenome | biome: human gut; feature: human-associated habitat; material: faeces | place: Austria | collected 2013 | reverse complement strand
CTGCGGGCTTCACGGTCTACGTGCCCAAGACCGACCCGCACTTTGCCACGAGCCTGTCTGTCATTCCGCTGCAGCTGCTGGCCTACTACGTCAGCTGCGCCAAGGGATTGGATGTCGATAAGCCGCGCAATCTGGCCAAGAGCGTGACCGTCGAGTAAATTGCTTTCGTCCGTTTTACCAAAAATTTACCACGATTTTTATACAATATTAGCCCCATTTGTCTGCCCAAAAGTAGGACAATGGGGCCTTTTTGTGTTATAATAGCCTATATGACAATTTTGCCGGGCCGTATTGCGCCCGTTTTCAGATAGAAGAACGTATAGTAAGGATGGAATCGATGCAACAGGTCTCAAAACAACTGATAAAAGGGCTTCCGCGCCGCATCGCACTGATGCTGCTGGACTGCGGGCTCATTGTACTTTGCTATTGGCTGGCTGTCATGCTGCGCTTTGACAGCGGCGACGCCTACCGCCGCGTGGAGATACTGCGCGCCATGGCCCCGATGCTCTTATACGTCCTGCCCATTTATATGATCGTGTTCTGGTTCGGCGGACTGTATGAGATCATGTGGGAATACGCCGGTATGCGCGACCTTGCACGCCTAACTTGCCTTTCCGGGCTGGCGACGGGCATCATCATGCTGTTCGATCTGATCTACCACAGCCGCCCGATCTCCGGCGCGGTGCTGATCTTCGGCGCGGTATTCAACACGGCGGCCATAGCGGGCGTGCGGTTCCTGTGGCGGCTGGTCCTGACGATGCGCAACGCCAAGGCCAACAAACCGGAGGACAACACGCCATTGCTCATTGTCGGCGCCGGCAACGCCGGTGCGTGGGCCGTCAACCTCTGCAAGACGAAAAATCAGAGCTTCGGCAACCCGGTCTGCATCGTTGACGACGACCTGACCAAAAAGGGCCTGCGCGTGCAGGGCGTACCAGTGCGAGGCACGATCTCCGACATACCGGAGCTGGTACGCAAATATCATATTCTCGAGATCGTCATCGCCATCACGACGGTCAAGGGTGACCGCTTGAGCGAAATCATCAACCTCTGCAACTCCACCCACTGCCGCGTGCGGATGATCAGTGACCCGCAGGCTGTTGACGAGAACGGCAATCCTGTGGCGGCGGGCTTCCGTGAGCTGAACACGGCGGACTTCCTCTCCCGCGACGAGATCCAGCTGAACAATGCCCAGATCTCCGAGTACCTGCATGACAAGATCGTTCTCGTCACGGGCGGCGGCGGCTCCATCGGCAGCGAGCTGTGCCGCCAGATCGCCAAAAGCAACCCCGAACAGCTGATCATCTTCGATATTTATGAGAACAACGCCTACGATATCCAGATGGAGCTGTGCCGCACCCATCCGGAGCTGAATCTGGAGGTGCTCATCGGCTCCGTGCGGGACATGGGCCGTCTGGACGATGTCATGGCCAAGTACCGACCGGAGCTGGTGTTTCACGCCGCCGCCCACAAGCACGTCCCCCTGATGGAGGACAGCCCCAACGAGGCCATCAAGAACAACGTGTTCGGCACCTATAAAATGGCCATGGCCTCGGTGAAGTACGGTGTGAAAAAGTTCGTGCTGATCTCCACGGATAAGGCGGTGAACCCCACCAACATCATGGGCGCCTCTAAGCGCCTGTGCGAGATGGTGGTGCAGATGATGAACCGCCGCAGCCCCAATACAGACTTCGTGGCGGTGCGCTTCGGCAACGTGCTGGGCAGCAACGGCAGCGTCATCCCCTTGTTCAAAAAGCAGATCGCTGAGGGCGGCCCGGTAACGGTGACGCACCCGGAGATCACCCGCTTCTTTATGACCATCCCCGAAGCGGTGTCGCTGGTGCTGCAGGCGGGATACTACGCCAAGGGCGGCGAGATATTCATTCTGGATATGGGTCAGCCGGTGAAGATCGACACCATGGCCCGCAACCTTATCCGCCTGTCCGGTCATGAGCCGGATGTGGATATCAAGATAGTCTACACGGGCCTGCGCCCCGGCGAGAAGTTGTATGAGGAGATCCTCATGGCGGAGGAGGGCCTGCAGGAGACCTCCAACAAGCTGATCCACATCGGAAAGCCCATTGTCATGGACGACGAGGAGTTCTGCCACCAGTTGGATCGGCTGGAGAAGGCCTGTCAGGAGGAGACGGAGGACATGAAGGACATCGTGGCCTCGGTGGTCCCCACCTATCGCCGCAAGAAATAATTCTGCAATGACAAAAGCCTTTCAAGGACAACGGTAAGAACAAGAGCAGCCCCGACGGAATTTTCCGCCGGGGCTGCTCTTTCACTGTCGGGAGACGGCTCTGTAAGGCTGCTCTGAGAGACTGCCCTTCCGCCGGGACGGTTTTGTGACGTTTTTGTAATGAAACCTGTCACCGAAACGTCATCTTCGTGTGGTATACTGGACAACAGAAAGTCAAGGAGGGACACGACTATGGAACTGATGCAGATCCAGCATCTCAGTAAGGTATACGGACAGGGTGAAAATCAGGTGCGGGCGGTGGACGACATTTCCTTCACCGTAGAGAAGGGGGAGTTCTTGGCCATCATCGGCCCCTCCGGCTCCGGTAAATCCACTCTGCTGCACATTTTGGGCGGTGTTGACCGCCCCACCTCCGGCAAGGTCTTTGTGGATGGGCAGGATGTCTACGCCCAGAACGAGGATCAGCTGGCCATTTTCCGCCGCCGGCAGGTGGGGCTCATTTACCAGTTTTATAACCTGATCCCCGTGTTGAACGTGGTGGAGAACATGACCCTGCCGGTGCTGATGGACGGGCGACAGGTGAATCAGGAGCGGCTGGAGGAGCTGCTGGACGTGCTGGGTCTGCGGGGTCGGGAGAAGTACCTGCCCAATCAGCTCTCCGGCGGCCAGCAGCAGCGGGTGTCCATCGGTCGGGCGCTGATGAACGCCCCGGCGGTGGTGCTGGCGGATGAGCCCACCGGCAATCTCGACAGCAAGAACAGCCAGGAGATCGTGGAGCTGCTGAAGATGTCCAACAAGAAGTACGGCCAGACGCTGGTCATCATCACCCACGACGAGAACATCGCCCTGCAGGCCCACCGGGTCATTGCCATCGAGGATGGCCGCATCACACGGGATGAGCGCATCCGGGAGGTGCTGGAATGAACGTCTTTCACCGCTACACCCGGCAGGCTCTGCGGAAAAACCGCTCCCGGACGTGGGTGACCATCGTGGGCATCATCCTGTCGGTGGCCCTGTTCACCGCCGTGACGGAGGGTGCTTACAGCGGCGTGCAGTATCTCGTGGGGGCCGTCGAGTACACCGTAGGCCGGTTCCACGGCTGCTACCAGAACCTCACGGAGCAGCAGGCGTCGCAGCTGAGCCGGGATGAAAAGGAGATCACGGAGCAGTCTGCGTGGCAGCTGGTGGGCTGGGGGCAGGTAGGGGCGGACAATGCTTATAAGCCCTATCTGCGGGTCATGTCCATGGACCCCGACCTGCCGGACCTGCTCTCCATCCGACTGACCCAAGGCCGCCTGCCGGAGAAGGCCGGGGAGCTCCTTCTGCCGGAGCATCTGTGGTCCAATGGCAGCGTCCGCCATGCGCTGGGGGACACCATGGAGTTGGAGCTGGGCCACCGGACGCTGGGTGGGGAGGAGCTGACGGCCTATGACCCCTATACGCAGGGGGAGACGCTGACAGATACCACGCCCCACACCTACACTGTGGTGGGCTTTTACCAGCGGCTGGATATGACGACGGAGCCCTTCTCCTGCCCCGGCTATACTGCCCTGACCTGTCAGGAGCAGGGCTATCAGACGGATGAATTTTTCCGGGTGGCCCATCCCAGCCGCTTTTACAGCTATATGGAGGGAAACAACGAGAAATATCCGGGGTTGGGGTGGTTTTCCAATTCCGACCTGCTGAATTACTACGGCGCCACCACTTTCTTCTCCGTGAACCGGATGATCTACAGCTTTGCGGTGATCCTGCTGCTGATGATCTCCTTCGGCTCGGTGTCGCTGATCTATAACTCCTTCTCCATCTCCGTGGCGGAGCGGACCCGGCAGTTCGGCATCCTGAAATCCATCGGCGCCACCCGCAAGCAGATTCGGGACAGTGTCCTCTATGAGGCACTGGTGCTGTGCGCCGTGGGGATCCCACTGGGTCTGCTGGTGGGCTGTCTGGGCATCGGCATCACTCTGTACTGCCTGCGGGACAGCTTCGGATTCCTGATGGGGGCGAGCGGCAACGCCCTGCAAATGCACTTTGTGCTCAACGGCTGGGCGCTGCTGGCGGCGGCGGGCATCGGCCTTGTGACGGCCATCATCTCGGCATGGATCCCCGCCAAGCGTGCCGTGCGGGTGTCGCCGGTGGAGGCCATCCGCCAGACCAAGGACGTGAAGCTCCGGGGTCGGGAGGTCAGGACCTCCCGCCTGACGGAAAAGCTCTTCGGTTTCTCCGGGATGTTGGCCGCCAAGAACTTCAAGCGCAACCGCAAGCGCTATCGCTCCACGGTGGTGGGCCTGTTCCTCAGCGTGACACTGTTCATCTCCGCCTCCTCCTTCTGCGCCTATCTGACGGATGCCGTAGACCAACTGGGGGGCGACAGCACACTGGGCGTGCAGCTGTATTACAGCGAGGCCCTGCCGGAGGGCGTGACGCCGGAGCAGCGGCTGGGACAGCTGGCCGCCGCCGACGGCGTGGAATCGGGCTTCTACACCGCCGACAGCTACGCCAGCCTGCACTTTGCCAAGGAGGACATGGATCCGGACTACTGGAAGGACACCGGTCTGGAGGGAGACCGCAGCGCCGCCATGTACTTCCTCCGGGATGAGGACTTCCGGCAGCTGCTGCGGGACAACGGCCTGCCGGAGGAGGATTACTTCCGTCCCGATGCACCTCAGGCGGTGGCGTGGGATATGCTGGACATCTGGCGCAGCACCGAGGGCAGTAAGTATAATAAGCTGTACCATTACCACCTGCTCAACGGCAGCAGCCTGCCCATCACCGGAACGGAGAGCAGCTATCAGCCCATGGATGGCTGGTTCACCGAGGGAGACCGCATCACACGGGACGGTACGGAATATGTGCTATACTACCCGAAGGACTATATAGACGATTACTACATCGCCCGCAGCGAGGAGGTGGCCCCGGACGAGAGCCGGGCACAGGCGGTGCCGGCATCGGAGGCCGTCCTCACCCGGAGCTATACCGTGGGCGCTATTTTAAAGGAGGCTCCCGACTTCCTGGGTACCGGCGACCTGTATCTGCTGTACCCGTACAGTATGTATGAGGCCGTCACCGGGCAGGCCCCTGCCGCCGATGCCTTCTGGTTCAGGAGCAGCGACCACGCCGCCTCCTACGAGAGCATGGGGCAGATCCTGATGGAGCTGGGCAACAGCCGCTCTGAGCTGCAGGATCTGGCCGCCAACGGCGAGAACCAGCGGGCCATGGTGACGGTGGTGAACGTGTTTTCCTACGGCTTCATCATCCTCATCTCCCTGATCTCCATGACCAATGTGTTCAACACCATCTCTACCTCCATCGCTCTGCGCCGCCGGGAGTTCGCCATGCTGCGGTCCGTGGGACTGACCCAGCGGGGCTTTGCCCGGATGATGGACTACGAGTGCATCATCTACGGCGCGCGGGCGCTGCTGTGGGGCCTGCCGGCATCGGTGCTGGTGACCTATGGCATCTATTGCAGCGTGGCCCAGAGCATCGCTGCCCGGTTTTACATCCCGTGGTACAGTGTGGCCATCGCCGTGGGCAGCGTGTTCGTGGTGGTGTTCGCCACCATGCTCTACGCCACCCGGAAGATCCGCAGCGAAAACCCCATCGAGGCGCTGAAGCAGGAGAACCTGTAAGCCCCGTCTCGCAAGCCGAAGAAACAGCAGCCCCGGCAGAACTGCCGGGGCTGCTGTGCTTCTGAGACACTCGTGACCACCGCCTGCGCCCTGCGGCGAAGATGGGGATTGACAGGCGGCGGCCGGGAGGCTATCATGAGGGCAGAAAGAAAAGGAGGGCCGCCATGTCACAGGTCACCAAGCGGGCGCTGGAGGCGTCGCTGAAGCATCTGCTGCTGCAAAAGCCGCTGAACAAGATCACCATCAACGATATTGCAGAGGACTGCGGCATCAACCGCATGACCTTTTACTACCATTTCAAGGATATCTACGATCTGGTGGAGTGGAGCTGTCAGGAGGATGCCAGCCGGGCGCTGGCGGGGAAAAAGACCTACGAGACGTGGCAGCAGGGACTTTTGCAGATCTTTCAGGCGGTGCTGGACAACAAGCCCTTCATCCTGAACGTCTATCGCTCCGTCAGCCGGGAGCAGGTGGAGAACTACCTCTACCGGGTCACCTACGACTTGCTGGAGGGCGTGGTGGAGGAGAAAGCCCAGGGGATGTCCGTGCGGCAGGAGGACAAGGAGCTCATCGCCACCCTCTATAAGTACCTGTTCGTGGGACTGATGCTGGACTGGATCAAGGGGGACATGAAGGGCGACCCACAGGTCATGGTGCAGAAGCTGGAGCTGGTGATCCACGGCAATGTGGTGGCCGCCCTGCAACGGATGCGGACGGACAAGCCTGCATCAAGCGGGGCAGAATGATAAAAAACTGAACATCTCCCATCCCGGTGATAAAAAACTTATCACCGGGATTTTTCTGTTTATTGAACAAATTGCGCCCAAGGTGTATGTTTTCATCATCAGAGGAAAACATACCGGCGAGACGCCGCCGACCTCCCGTGTGCGTGCTGAGAAGGGGACGGGGCGGCGCAGCGGTCAACAGAAAGGAGCGCATTTTTATGTATTATTCCAGCGGTAACTATGAGGCTTTTGCCCGTCCCAAGAAGCCGGAGGGCGTGGACAACAAATCCGCCTACATCGTGGGCAGCGGTCTGGCGGCGCTGACTGCCGCCTGCTATCTGGTGCGTGACGGCCAGATGAAGGGCGAGCGGGTCCACATTCTGGAGAAGGGTCCCACTGCCGGCGGCGCCTGCGACGGCTGGAGGTTCGAGAACATCGGCTACGTCATGCGGGGCGGCCGTGAGATGGACAACCACTTCGAGGTCATGTGGGATCTGTTCCACTCCATCCCCTCCATTGAGACGGAGGGCGTCAGCGTGCTGGACGAGTACTACTGGCTCAACAAGGCCGACCCCAACTATTCCCTGTGCCGGGCCACGGTGAACCGTGGCGAAGATGCCCATACCGACGGCAAGTTCGATATCTCCGACAAGGGTGCTATGGAGATCATGAAGCTGTTCTTCACCCCCAACGAGGAGCTGCAGGACAAGCGCATCAGCGACTTCTTCGATGACGAGGTGTTCGGCAGCAACTTCTGGCTATACTGGCGCACCATGTTCGCCTTCGAGAACTGGCACAGTGCTCTGGAGATGAAGCTCTATATCCAGCGCTATATCCATCACATCGGCGGACTGCCCGACTTCACCGCCCTGCGCTTTACCAAATACAACCAGTATGAGTCCATGATCCTGCCCATGGTGAAGTATCTGGAGGGCTTCGGCGTCCAGTTCCACTTCGGCGTGCAGGTGACCAACGTGGAGTTTGACTGCACCGCCCATCGGAAGGTGGCCAAGCGCATCGACGTCCTCCGGGACGGCAAAAGCGAGGCCATCGACCTGACGGAGAACGATCTGGTGTTCATCACCAACGGCGGCTGCGTAGAGAACTCCTCCATGGGCAGCCAGAACACACCCGCCCCCTACAACACCGAGATCAAGGAGGGCGGCGGCTGGGATATGTGGCGTAAGATCGCCGCTCAGGACCCCTCCTTCGGCCATCCGGACAAGTTCTGCTATGATCCGGAGCAGACCAACTGGATGAGCGCCACGGTGGAGACGCTGGATCAGAGCATCATCCCCTATATCAAGAATATCTGCAAGCGCGATCCCTTCACCGGCAAGGTCGTCACCGGCGGCATCGTCACCGTGAAGGACTCCAGCTGGCTCATGAGCTGGACCATCAACCGCCAGCCTCAGTTCCGCCAGCAGCCCAAGGATCATTGCCTGGTGTGGGTGTATGCCCTGTTCACCGATAAGCCCGGCGACTATGTGAAAAAGCCTATGCGGGAGTGTACCGGTAAGGAGATCTGCATGGAGTGGCTGTATCACATCGGCGTGCCGGAGAGCGAGATCGAGGACATGGCCGCCAATAGCGCCAACACCGTCCCTGTGATGATGCCCTATATCGACGCCTTCTTCATGCCCCGTGCCTACGGCGATCGGCCCAAGGTCGTACCCGACGGCGCTGTGAACTTCGCCTTCCTGGGCCAGTTTGCCGAGACGCCCCGTGACACCATCTTCACCACGGAGTACTCCATGCGGACCGGTATGGAGGCCGTGTATACCCTGCTGAACGTGGATCGTGGCGTGCCGGAGGTCTGGGGCAGCGTATATGATGTCCGGGATCTGCTGGATGCCACCGTGAAGCTGCGGGACGGCAAGAAACCCATCGATATGGAGCTGAATCTGGTGGAAAAGATGGCCCTGAAGAAGGCCCTCAGCAAGATCCACGGCACCGATATCGAGAAGCTGCTGAAGGAGTATCAGGTCATCTGAGGCCCGTTGGGTCGGCTGCTGCGGCAGTCGATGACCTTCTGAAAACAGAAAAAGGAGAGGCCATGTCACAGCCCTATAAGGCGGTAATTTCAAAATACGGAAAGTGACATTCGCAACGGCAAGCAATAAGACTCTGGCTCACAAGGTCGGAGCCTTATTGTTTTCTACCTGTCATATATCGCATCTTTGTGCCTCGGCAGCTTTCTGAGTATCATGAAAACGTCAGGAGGTGTCGGACAATGAGAAAACAGAACTATCACATTCCATGAACGTACCTTCCTTCCTGTGACTTGGAAGGTAGGGGAATTTGACCATCGGGTAAAAGGCTTGGTTAGAATGGGCGAACCGATATCCCTTGGAAAAGCCACATCGCTGCAGCCTTCCCTTGTTAAAACAGCTCCCGGCAGGCCCCGTGGACCAGCAGGGAGAGGACCTGCGGATACAGCTGACCGATCTGATCCTGGTGGGAGACCGTCAGGATCAGGCCCCGGACGGCGGCGGCCAGAGCGGTGCCGCCACGGGGACACAGGCCGCTCTCCTCCAGCAGCGCCCGGATGTGTCCCTCATCGTCATGGTAGTGGGTGGAGAGGATGTCCTGCGGCAGACGGCGCAGCAGGGACTCGGCGTCGTTTTCGATGAACACCAGCGCCCGTGTCTCCGACAGCCAGCGGCAGGCCGCCGGAATGGCCGCCGCCGCACGCTCTGCCGGGGGCAGGGCGGCGTTTCCCTGTAAGGAGGGCTGAGCCACGGCGAAGCCCTCGGTGTGGATATCCTCCGGCACCGCGAAAAAGAGAAGCTCCTTGGAGCCAAAGAATTTGTAGGCGGTAAAAATAACGGATCCCCATTTTGTTTTCGGCATAGAACGGCCCTCCTGCGTTCATGGGGGCTGCTCTCAGATCCCGGAGCGCAAAAAAGAAATGCCCCTTCGCCGTCCGACATTGGCAGAGTGACATTTATGATCTCACGACATGGGCAGAGTGACATTTATGATCTCACATTCTCTATGGGATACCCGGTCAGATCCGCCGGATATATGTTCTGTCATAACCGAAGTATGATCCATCTGGCAAGTGTTTTTTCCGGAGGTTTTTTCGGTCGAGAGGAGGAAGATTTCGACTTGACGCAGGGTAACTTTTGTATTATGGTGTACTTACCATCCATGAACAAGGGCAAACACGGTATTGCCGGGCAGAAATCCGCCCATACTGCGTCGATCCCCTTGACCATACGGAAAGTATGCCCTGCGGGTCTTTCCCTGTCTGGCCGCATTTCTGCTCCGGCAAAACTGCAAGGCACCTGCCAACGATGGATCTTCGAGTGATTTTTGTTTTTTGAGATGCAGACGGCGCCCGCCAAGACGAAGAGGACAAAAAGCGCCGGAAAGACACGCTGCCAGGCGTGATTGCCCTCGTCCATCGATGGGACCGGACGTGGTACCAAAAATGGACGTTTACAGGACAAAATTCCTGTCAGCGATCGGTGAGAAAAGTGTCCGGTTCGTGTCAGAAATCGGCCAGATCGGGGGAGACCTTGTTGTGACCGTTTCACCGCACCTGCTGCCAAGAGCATTTCGGCAGCAGAGGACATTTCAGCAGTGAAGGATATTTTTAGTAAGGAGGATTTTCCATGCCTACCATCAAAACCGGCATCCGCTTCTCCAAAAAGCAGCCGCTGAGCGAGCAGGAGCTGCGGCAGCTTCACGCCTACTGGCGTGCCGCCAACTATCTGACGGCCTGCCAGCTGTATCTGATGGACAACCCCCTTCTGGAGCGCCCGCTGGTCAAAAGCGACCTCAAGCAGACCATCGTGGGACACTGGGGGACCTGCCCCGGCCAGAACTTCATCTATACCCATCTGGATCGGGTCATCAAGCGCAACAATCTGGATATGATCTATCTTTCCGGTCCCGGCCACGGCGGCAACGCCATGGTGGCGCAGGACTGGCTGGACGGCAGCTATACCGAGGTCTATCCCAACATCACCCGAGACAAGGAGGGGATGCAGAAGCTCTTCAAGCGGTTCTCCTTCCCCGGCGGCATCCCCAGCCATGTGGCGCCGGAGACCCCCGGCTCCATCCATGAGGGCGGCGAGCTGGGCTACTCGTTGGCCCACGCCTTCGGCGCCGTGGCGGATAACCCCGATCTGATCGCTGCCTGTGTGGTGGGCGACGGCGAGGCGGAGACCGGCCCGCTGGCCACCTCGTGGCACGGCAACAAATTCGTCAACCCCATCACCGACGGCGCTGTGCTGCCCATTCTGCACCTCAACGGCTTCAAGATCGCCAACCCCACCATCTTCTCCCGCATGAGTCACGAGGAGGTGGAGTGCTTCTTCCGTGGCTGCGGCTGGGAGCCGTACTTCGTGGAGGGCGACGACCCCATGGTCATGCACCAGCAGATGGCGGCGGCGCTGGACCGGGCCATCCGGGAGATCAAGCGCATCCAGCGGGAGGCCCGCAAGACCGGCGAGGCCAAGCGGCCCCGCTGGCCCATGATCGTGCTGCGCACCCCCAAGGGCTGGACCGGCCCCAAGGAGGTGGACGGGCTGCCGGTGGAGAACTGCTGGCGAGCCCATCAGGTGCCTATCTCCATGGGGACAGACACCGACCGGCACCTCGCCCAGCTGGAGGCGTGGCTGCGCTCTTATAAGCCGGAGGAGCTCTTTAACCCCGACGGTACGCCGGTGGAGTTCATCGCCTCCTTCCCGCCCACGGGCCGCCGCCGCATGGGCGCTAACCCTCATGCCAACGGCGGACTGCTGCTGCGTGACCTGCGGACCCCCGATTTCCGGGACTACGCCGTGGACGTCAAGGCCCCCGGCGCCGTGGAGGCGCAGGATATGTATGTGCTGGGTACCTACGTCCGGGACGTGATGAAGCTGAACATGGAGTCCCGCAACTTCCGCATCTTCGCCCCCGACGAGACGGCCTCCAACCGCTTGCAGGCGGTGTTCGAGGTGACGGGCCGCCGCTTCCTGGACCAGCAGATCCCCGGCATCGACGACCATCTGGACCCGGACGGCCGGGTCATGGACTCCATGCTCTCCGAGCATTTCTGCGAGGGCTTTTTGGAGGGCTACCTCCTGACGGGCCGTCACGGCTTCTTCGACAGCTATGAGGCCTTCATCCGCATCGTGGACTCCATGTTCGCCCAGCACGCCAAGTGGCTGAAGATGTGCAGCGAGCTGCCGTGGCGGCAGGATATCGCCTCGCTGAACTATATTCTGGCCTCCAACGTCTGGCAGCAGGACCACAACGGCTTTACCCATCAGGACCCCGGCTTTTTGGATCACGTGGCCAACAAGAAGGCCGACGTGGTGCGGATGTATCTGCCGCCGGATGCCAACTGCCTGCTGTCCTGCTTCGACCACTGCATCCGCAGCCGAAATTACGTCAATGTCATTGTGGCCAGCAAGCACCCCCGGCCCCAGTGGCTGACCATGGAGCAGGCGGTGAAGCACTGCACCCAGGGGATCGGCATCTGGAGCTGGGCCTCCAACGATCAGGGGCAGGAGCCGGATGTGGTCATGGCCTGCTGCGGCGATACGCCTACGCTGGAGACGCTGGCCGCCGTGAGCATCCTGCGTCAGGAGCTGCCGGAGCTGAAGATCCGGGTGGTGAACGTGGTGGACCTGATGAAGCTGCAGCCGCACACCGAGCATCCCCACGGCCTGACCGACGAGGAGTACGACGGCCTGTTCACCAAGGATAAGCCCATCATCTTCGCCTATCACGGCTACCCCACGCTGGTGCATGAGCTGACCTACCGCCGCCACAACCGGAACCTCCATGTGCGGGGCTACAAGGAGGAGGGAACCATCACCACCCCCTTCGATATGCGTGTTCTCAACGACATTGACCGCTTCGATCTGGTCATCGATACGGTCCGTCGGCTGCCCCAGTTGGGCAACCGGGGGGCGTATCTGGTGCAGAAGATGCAGGATAAGCTGGTGGAGCATCGTCAGTATATCCGGGACAACGGCGTGGATCTGCCGGAGGTCCGCAACTGGAAGTGGGACAGCAGTCTGAACGCTGCCGAATAAGGTTTGCAAAGAAATAACCGCCGGAGGCGGTGCGCCCTATGACACACCGCCTCCGGCGGTTTGGCTGACGGGAGAAGGAGTATCCTGCGATACTTGCCGGGCTGCGGGGAGCGGCACCATGAAGCCGGCGGCAGCGATCTCCATTTCCGCTCCGTGAATACGGCGGTTCCCACAGGCACATCTGAAAGAAGCAACAGAAAGATCCACCGTAATTCTATCAGAATTACGGTGGATCTTATGGTGGACCTGATGGGATTCGAACCCACGACCTCTCGGATGCGAACCGAACGCTCTCCCAGCTGAGCTACAAGCCCGGATATGAAGTTGCAGAGCCATAATATATGGAGCGGATGCTCCGCTCCATATATTATACACACTTCTTTATAAAATGCAACCATTTTCTCTCCGGCGGCGCAAAAAATTGCCCCTGCAGATGGAAAACGCCGTCCGGCGGGCCTTATTCCGCCGCCGGGATACGGGTATATGACACCGGCTGACCCTCCCGGAAGGTCACCTGAAAGCCCTGACCGGGGGAGACGGAGTAGTCATAGCGCCCGCCGCCGAACCAGGCCATCATCAGCCCCGCCGTGACGCCGCCGTGAATGACGCACACCGCATCCTCCCCGGCTGCCAGCACCCGGGCCATGGCGGCCCGGTTCCGGGCCAGCACCTGGGGCGCGCTTTCCCCGTGGGGGCAGGGGTTGTGCTCCACGTCGGCGATCCACGCCTGATACGCCGGCGTGTCCTTCAGCTGCTGATAGCTTTTCATCTCAAAGTCGCCGAAGTCCATCTCCCGCAGGCCCGGCAGCTGCACATGGGGTACGTCGCCGTACAGCGCCGCCAGGGTCTGCTCCGTCCGCAGTAGGCCGCTGGTGTAGTACCGCTTCGCCCGGGGATAGGCCGCCGCGTTTTCGTGCAGGGCCGCCAGGGACTCCGGCAGGGCCGGAATATCCGCTGCGCCGTAGTACAGGTCCCGGCGGCTGCCGTCGGTTTCCCCGTGGCGCAGAAGGGTCAGCTTCATTTCAATTCCTCCGTCAATCCGCAAAATACCCGGTACACATGACCGGCGCTTTCCGCCAGCTGCCGCAGCAGCCGCCCGTGGCGCTCCCGCCACGCCCGCTCTCCGGCGTCTATGGGCACCACGCCGCTGCCGATCTCCCGTGCGATGACCACCTCCGCCGCCGTCAGCAGGGGGAGATAGGACTCGGTGTCCTCCTGCCGCCGGGTCAGCTCCTCCAGATGGATATAGCACCGGGCGCCCAGCACCGGCTCACCTGCCGCCAGATCGCAGATATCCCCCGGCGTCAGGCCGTATTCCCGTGCCGCCAGTGTCAGCTTTCCCTGATATGCTCCGCCGATGATCAAGTCCATCTCCTCACCTCACCAAAGTCCATACGGCGGCTCCCGCCAGCTCACCCAGTGTCAGGGCAAAGCCGGAGATGTCGCCGTTCATGCCGTCCAGCTGCCGGAAGCCGTACCATACCGCCAGCCCGTAGCCCGCTGCTGCCGCCAAGGGGGCGAAGCTGCGG
>OLNY01002156.1_pt1 | contig 14126 bp, 2 predicted proteins | sample 1671981 | NCBI WGS metagenome assembly OLNY01 (sample SAMEA3136632, study PRJEB25190) | human gut metagenome | biome: human gut; feature: human-associated habitat; material: faeces | place: Austria | collected 2013 | reverse complement strand
TCTTACGAACCAAATGATCCTGTGGTACTAATTCATCTAATGTATAGTAAATCATACAATCTAATTTTGCATTGTTTCTGTTAGTCATAGCCATTGTGATATCCTCCATAAACCCTCTATAATTATATCATTTTTGGCATAATAAATGGCAGAAACGTCGACTATTTTTGGGTTTATGAAGTACGTTTCTGCCACAGATATTCTATCAGATTTTAAAAAGACTGTCGACAGTCACTTTGTCAACAGTCTGAGAGTTAGAAAATCTCTAACTCAATTATTTCGTATACCCATTACTATCAAATGTATAAGATGTTCCATTAATATTTAATGTAATATCTTTTGCATATACATTTCCTGCATGATACTTCCAACCTTTGCTGTCCTGTTGCCAAGCACCAGCTACATATACACCATTTTCATTTACATAATAACGATTGTTGTCTACCCAACTAGACTTCACATACTTACCATCTTCACCACACCAGTAGTTACCTACCCATGCATTTGTAACTTTCACACCTGAGCCATTTAGATAGTAGTCACCATTCCATTGGTTTGTGACATAAACACCGTTTTCGTTGACATAAGATCTGTTGTTGTCTACCCATGCAGAACGAACATACTTTCCATCACTACCACACCAGTAACTACCTGCCCATGTATTTCTAACTTTAATACCTGAACCATTTAGATAGTAGTCACCAATCCATTGGTTTGTGACATAAATACCATTAGCTCCTACATAATATTTACCATGATCTACCCAAGCTGAACGAACATACTTACCATCAGCACCACACCAATAGTTGCCTGCCCATGCATTTGTCAACATCGCACCATCACGACCTAAATAATAATCGCCAACCCAGGCATCTTTTACAACAAAACCAGAACCATTCAAATAATAGTCTTTACCTTCATGTACAATCCAAGCATTTGTTTGATAAGCACCACTAGCTCCTACATAGTATCCATCTGGAGTAAAGGCCTTTGTAAGCATTGCTCCATCTTTTCCTAAGTAGTAAGCACCTTGCCAAGCATTCTTTTTAACTTTACCATTGGCATCCATAAAGTAGTCTTTTCCATCATATTTAATCCATTGATTTTTTACACACTTACCATCAGCACCAAGATAATAACCATCTACAAATGCATTTGTCTTCATCTTACCATTTTCATCAAAATAATAACCATCACGCCATCCAGTAATCATGACACCATCCGCATCAAACATATAAGTATCTTTATCAAGTACCAATTTACCAGTTTTTACATAACCATTACTTTGGAAATAATAAGTTTTACCATTCATTTCTTTAAATCCAGATTTTTCATAAGAGCCATCCGAATATTGATACCACTTACCATTACTATCTGTAACCCATTTACCACTTAATTTTGGAATGACTTCTTCCTTCGTTTCATTACACAAAGTACACTTATAGACTTTCTTACCCTCTTTATCTACTGTTGCATCTACTTTAGATTCTAATTTCCAATCATGACTCACTATAACTTTACAGCGATCTGTTAAACCACTCTCACTCTTTACTGTAATTGTTGCTTCACCACAAGATACAGTCGTAACAATACCATCATCACTTACCTTAACAACTTTTTCATTACTACTAGACCAAGAAAGCTTTTCATCATCTGCATCACTAGGAGTTAAAGTCACACTCAATTTCTTATCTGTTTTACCCTTTAATTCAAGTTTATTCTCATTTAAAGCTAAATTCTTCAACTTATTTGTAACAGTAACAACACACTCAATACGTTTACCCTTTTGATCTGTTGCACGAATTGTAGCCTTACCACTCTTAACGGCATGAATATGACCATTTTGGTCGACTTGTACCGTTGTAGGATCACTGCTTGACCATGTTAAGGTTTCATAATCACCCTTAACCTTAAGTTGACTTCTTTCTCCCTTAGTTAATTCTACAGAATCTTTTTCAAATTGAATATTTGAAGCCTTTTTAAATGTCGCAAAAATATATGTAGTTGCACCCGTACCCATTTTTGGCATCACAAATGTTGTATGTTGATTTGTAGGGTCTTTAATATCTACATTTGTTGATGATACCCAACGATCAAATTCCATGCCTTCAGGAATAAATTCATCTTCAAATGAAAGATTTATAACTTCTCCTTCAGGAGCCTGAACCTGGTAAGCTGATGAGTTCGCATAGGAAACTAATGCACTTTCAAAATAACCAAATCTATAGTTGAAATCATCCGCATTTACTCCACTGCATACAATGACAGTTGAAGTTACTTTTGATTCTTCCATATAAACATCTGTATCTTTAGAGAATTGAACATTTTGACCCGCATAAACCTTCTTGCCATTGATCACATAATCAAAGCCAGGAATAAAGGAAATTGGCGTATCCTTTAATACTTCTTGTTGATATGTTTCCCCATTTTCATGGAAAGTTAAAGTAATTGTATCTCCATATTTTGCGTATAGCGTAGTATCCTTATCAAAATATACACTATCAATATCTGGTTTTATGACCTTACCATCTTTAGTCAATGACCAACCTACAAACAATTTACCATTTGGAGCTTCCACAAGTGGATCTTTTAATAAATCATTTGAGATAAAGCCACCCTTAGCTTCCACTTCTGTCAAGTCACCTTTTCCGCCATTATAGTCAAAAGTAACCTTTACAGATTTTTTAATTGTCTTCGCAATATAAGTACAACTCTTATCCAATTGACTTGCATCTGTAAGTTTTTCCCCAGTTTCTTTATTGTACCATCCCACAAATACTTCGCCATCATCAAACTCAACATATGAACTTACATTTCTTAAGATCAAAGGAAGCATATTTTTTGAGTAATAACTATTGTTGAATGTAGCTACAATTTGATTATTGTATTCAAATTTATAACTTTGAGCATCTTGCCAAACTGCATAGTACGTAGTATCCGCATCAAATACATATTGAGGTTTATTCTCTAATACAGGTCCATCTGCCGAATTGATTGTCCATGCTGATACAACCTTAGAATAATCCTGATTGTAAGACTGATATAGCAATTGCACGTAATTATATACACTATCTTTTAAAGCTGTAAATTTCATTTGTTTATTACCACTTTCAAAGATTTCACCATTCGCATCCAGAGCAATATGATATCCATCTTCCCAAATGGCATGTAGTGTTGTATCTTTATAAATTTTATATTCTTGTGTATTTACATAAGAAGAATCGTGTACAAGGAAAACTGTATCGGTTCCATCCACTTTAAATCCTGCTAAGACTTTACCTTTTGGACTCTTATTGACTTCCACATTAAAGCCATTGATTCTTTCACCTGCATTTACTTCCATTGTGTCCGTTTCTGTATTGGAAATCATACCACTACAATCTTGACCCCAATCGATATGTAATTTCACCTTACTGCCAATAATTGGATATAAATCTGTATTCTTATCAAATTTAACTTTATCAATATCGATTGGATTATTTGTATCCTTATCCAAAGTCCATCCACTAACACATTGTCCTTCTAAAAGATAATTAGTCATTGGATATGTATCATTAAATGTAGTACCCTTCGCAATATCACTTGTATAAAGCACTTCATTTGTTTCTGGATTTCTGACTGAAATTGTGACTGTATCTTCCCATACAGGATGTAAAACTGTATCTTTTGTCAAGACAAAATAATCTTGAAGACCTAAAACTTTAGAATTGTCGTTAATACGCCATCCAACTAAAGCTTTACCTTGTGGTGCTTCTTGAACATGGATATTACCTAAATAGAATGAGTAATATTTGCTAAAGACATTTTCATTGTAAAAATAAATATTACCACCTTCACTCAAATCAAAAGTGATTGTATATCCATCTTTCCATACGGCATATAACGTCGTACCAGATTCAAAATCAGGTCTTTCTACAAGACTATGGTATACTGGACCATCTGGAGAACCAACTGCCCATCCATAGAAATATTTACCTTTAGGTGATTGATTAAATACATTTGTTATCGAGAAATTTTGTGCAGTAATATATCCTTCTTGAGACGGATATCCAGCACCATTCGAATCATATGTTACCTTGATTTTATCTTTTATTACTGCTGTTATACTTGTAATATCATCAAAATTATATGTTGCATATGGATAAAGCATTCGGTTTGTTCCGTCAACCATAAATCCAATAAGCTCTTTATCTTCTGGAATATTTAAATTTACATGACTCTGAACAGAAGTTTCTGAACCTTTTGCGATGACAAAATTAGTAGGTTCCATTCCCAACGCATCTAAATTTACATTGACTAAAACCGGATCTGCATACGCTGCAACTAATACAGTATCTGCATTAAATGTGTAATCATATTCGTCCAATTTAGGACCATCTACACTGCCAATATGCCATCCCGTAAAAACCTTACCTACAAGATTAGGCGCATTATGAATACCATATAAACTTCTAGACTTTAATCCCTTACCAACCGTTTCCGCATATGAATTTCCTAAAGTGGAAGTTCCACCGTTATAGTCATACGTAATGGTAATTGGATCTGCCCATTGCGCTAATAATGTTGCATCTTCATCAAATTGATATCCATTACCAAGCTGATACTTTTTGCCTGTTTTTTTATCTTTGAATCCAACTAACATTTTTCCATCTGGATGCACAAAATTAATATTATTTAAATCAATATACTGATAGCTGCCTTGTCCAATCGTATATTGGATTGGATCTCCTGTACCACCATTCGCATCTAAAGTAATTTTAATAGCCTTTTTATAACGAGCATAGAACGTTGTATCCTTCTTAAAGTCATAATCATAATTACTTTTTCCGTCTGCATCATACCAACCATCAAATATCAATCCTTCTGGAGCAATCACATATTCTGGATAAACAAATTTGCCTTCACCTGTCTTCAATACTTGTTTCTTTTCTCCACCAACAAAATTTCCTTCTTTCGCATCAAAGGTAATCGTAATAGCCTTACTATATCTTGCATAGAAAGTTGTATCTTCTGTTAATGTATATCCATTAATAGAATTTCCATTGGCATCATACCAACCAACAAATACCTTTCCTTCTGGTCCTATAGGTTCTTGATAAGATGGATTCGAATTTTCTAAAAATTCTGCAGTAATTGTTTTTTGTCCATTATCAAATGTTCCTTCTCCTGCATCAAAAGTAACAGTAACTAATTTTGTATATCTTGCATAGAAAGTCGTATCTTGATCATATGGTGCTTCCCAAGGAGTATTTCCATTTTCATCATACCATCCATCAAACATATAGCCATTTGGAGCAATTGGATCTACACAACTAACTCCATTGCCTACAGCTGTCTCCATCACACAAAGAGTATCACCATCTTGAAAATGTCCTTTTCCCGCATCAAAAGTTACATTTATACTTGCTCCATAACGAGCATATACAGTAACATCTTCGCTAATTTCTAAGTCTTCAACTCGAGTTCCGTGTACATCAAACCAACCCACAAAAGAAAGTCCATCAGGTGCTTTTGGCACTAACCCTGCTACTGAACCTTCATTGGGAAGCATTTGTGTAGTATATGAGTGTGTTCCATTATCAAATGTTCCTTCTCCTGCATCAAAAGTAACAGTAACTAATTTTGTATATCTTGCATAAAAAGTTGTATCTTTATCAATTGTAACTTCCCAAGGACTATTTCCATCTGCATCAAACCATCCATCAAATGAATATCCTTCAGGCGTATTCAAATGAGGTTGATTTAGACTCATACTTTCTCTTTTGACTTCAACATAACTAGTAGAACCATCATCAAAATGTCCAAGACCAGCTTCAAAAGTTACGTTAAATACTTTCTCATATTTAGCATAAAAAATCGTATCTTCGTTTAAATCATGATCATGAATACTAATACCATTTTCATCATACCATCCAATAAATTCACATCCATCCGGTGCAACAACTGATGGAGTCGCAATAATAAAGTCTGGTTCAGCTTGAAGCTTACATGTTTTAGTTCCATCTGAAAAAGATCCATCAAGTGTATCAAATGTAGCAGTGACTAATTTGGTTCCTGCAAAATAATAATCAATATACGTAGCTTTACCATGAGCATCAATATTCAAACTTAAACGACCCAAACCACGCGAAGTTTTAGTAACCATCATATCTCCGTCTAACGCAGACTGTTTTTCATCACGATCAAATGAGCCCTTTGAATTTGACAATGAGATATTATCTGATTTATAAGAGAACCAATATTCAAAATCCTTTACTTCTACCCATTCTTTGTTACGATTCAATCCTTTTACTGTAAAATGAATATTCTTTGTTTCATTTTCATCCAATGTAAAAGTAGAATTTTTTGCATCTGTTTCTACAGTTATAAATGAAAATTCTTCATTGTCTTCGCTTTCACTTACAGCTGTGTCATCTGTATTGACAACACCCTCTTCATTTGTTTCATCCGCAACATCAATTTCATTAGCCTGAATTGGCGATATAGCCAAGCCCATAGAAATTAATATGCTCAACCCTACATTAATAACCTTCATAATTCCTCCTGTTATCGCTTACAATAATTATTTTATCATATCATAACACTTTATAATATAACTATTTGTTAACATAAATTAAAAAAAGAAGTTAGAAATAAATCTAACTCCTAATTCACTAAATAACCTTCACTATCAAATGTATAAGCTGTACCATTAATATTTAATGTAATATCTTTTGCATATACATTTCCTGCATAATAGCACCAACGACTTCCATATTGAATCCATCTTCCTGCTACATACACACCATTTTCATTCACATAGTATTGGTTGTTGTCAACCCAAGAACTTGTTGCCATTACTCCATCACTACCAAGATAGTAAGATCCAACCCAAGCATCTTTTGTCATCTTACCATATGCATTCATATAGTAATCTTTTCCATCGACTACAATCCAACGATTTGTGACATAAACACCATCTGCTCCACAATAATAGCCATCTGGTGTGAATTGATTTTTAACATACTTACCATCTGATCCTAAATAATATGAACCAGACCATATATCTTTTGATACATTACCATTTCCATCAATATAGTAATCCCCCGACCATTGGTTTTTAGCTAATGTTCCTGCTGCATTTAAATAATAATCTTTACCTGAAACAGTAACCTTTTGGTTTGTCAAATATGCACCTGTTTCTCCTACATAATAGCCATCTGGAGTAAATTGATTTTTAAGCATGGCTCCATCAGCTCCTAAATAATAAGCACCTTGCCAAGCATTCTTCACAACCAAACCAGAACCATTCACATAGTAGTCTTTTCCATCATGTTTAAACCAAGCATTTGTTAGATAAGCACCATTACTTCCGACATAATAGCCATCTACAGTAAATGTATTTGTAGCCATAGAACCATCAGAACTTAAATAATAACTTCCAATCCATGCATTCTTAACTACATGTCCATAGCAATCTACATAATAATCTTTTCCTCCATGTTTAAACCATTGACTTCTTAAGTAAACACCATCACTTCCTACATAGTAATTGTCTGGGGTGAACGCATTTGTCTTCATCTTACCATCTTTGTCAAAGTAATAGTTTCCATACCAACCAGTAACCATGACACCATTTGAATTAAACATATACCACTCATTATTGAATGATAACCATCCCATCTTTACATATCCATTACTTTGGAAATAGTAAGTCTTACCATCAATTTCTTTAAATCCAGACTTTTCAAAGGTTCCATCTGAATATTGATACCACTTACCACAACTATCTGTTACCCATTTACCAGTAAGCCTTGGAATTGTCTCTTCCTTCGTTTCATTACACAAGGAACACTTATAGACTTTCTTACCCTCTTTATCTACTGTTGCATCTACTTTAGATTCTAATTTCCAATCATGACTCACTGTTACTTTACAACGATCTGTTAAACCACTCTTGCTTTCAACTGTGATTGTAGCCTCACCACAAGATACTGGTGTCAACGTTCCATCTTCACTTACTTTTACAACACCTTCATTACTTGATGTCCACGTTAGTTTTTCTTCATCCGCATCACTCGGAGTTAAAGTCACATTTAATTTCTTTTCTGTTTGACCTTTTAATTCAACATTCTTTTCATTTAAACTTAAACTCTTCAATTTATTTGTGACAGTTACTACACAAGATGCTTTTTTACCCAATTCATCTTTTACAGTAATTGTAGCCTTACCACTCTTAACGGCATGAATATGACCATTTTGGTCGACTTGTACCGTTGTAGGATCACTGCTTGACCATGTTAGTGTTTCATAATCACCCGTAACAGTAAGCTGACTTCTTTCTGACTTATTTAGTTCTACACTTTCTTTTTCAAACTGTAGTGGAACGATTGGTTTATATGTCGCATAGATCACATATGTTTTACCCAATTCATTTTTAGGCATAATAAACGACGTCTTTTTACTTGTAGGATCCATGATCGTAATATCACCTACTGTTTCCCATTTATCGAATTTCATCCCATTTGGGATAAAAGATTCATCAAGTTCTAGATTTACTTCTTTACCTGGATCTTCTGTAATTGAACCACCTATATTAACCCATTTTATAAATGGGTTTGTAAGGACATAACCAATTCCATTCCCTATTAATTTCGAAATGTCTCGATAGGTCAATTCAACGCTTGATGAGCCCGATGATTCTTTTAAATATACGTCTGCATCTTTAGTAAATTTTAAAGGTTGTCCAGCATAATACTTGTTTCCATCTATTTCACAATAATCACTAAATGTATACATCATCCATACATTTATTGGCACTTTTTGTGTGTATATGTTGCCATTATCATGAATTGTAAGTGTTACTTCATCTTCATATTTTGCGTATAAAGTCGTGTCTTTATCTAAATAACATAAATAAAAAATATCCGGTTCTAAAACCTCACCATCTTTTTCAAGTGACCATCCTACAAACACTTTATTATCTGGTGCCTCAATATAAGGATCATTTAACATATAAGTACCAAAATAACCACCCATTGTAGTTACTTCATTCAATTTACCAGAACCACCATTATAATCTAATGTGATTTTTACAGGTCCCTTTTTGGTTCTAGCCTCAAATACACAATCCTTTGTGAAGATTGTATCTTCCGTTAATTTTTCACCCGTTTCTGTATTATACCAGCCTAAAAAGGTTTCATCATCAAAGTCAGAAAGTAATTGACTATCACTTGTCATTCGATTAAATATATTCTTTAACGTCCAAGTACTTGAATTATCATACTCAGCTACTTTGATACCCCTGTTTTTAAAAGTAATCGTAATTAAATCGCCCCATACCGCATAATAGGTAGTATTCTTATCAAATTCATTATATAGTTTTTTTGACATGAGCGGACCATCTGGTGAGCCCACTCTCCATCCTGTTATTACTTTTGTACCATCTAAATTCTTTTGTTCCCAATAAGTACTATTAGCATAATATGAGTTATTTTTTATATATTCCTCTTCAATGATTTCTTGATTATTCGCAAACTTTTCACCATTCGCATTCAAAGTAATCTTTACTGTATCCTTCCAAATCGCATGCAGTGTTGTATCTTTATACAATTTATTCAAATTTATATATGAAGAATCAGGTGATATCATATCTTCCGTATCGCCAATTTTCCAACCAGCTAACATCTTTCCTTTTGGAGTCGATAAAATAGTATAGTCAAAATAAATTTCACTGCCTTTAGCTCTTTCTAAAGTATTTGTGTTCAATTGATTTATATAGCCTTTTCCACCATCATTCCCCCAATCTAAAGTAATCTTTATATTGTCGGCATAGACAGGATATAAAGTCACATCTCTATCAAAATGGGTGTGATACAATCGAATTGTATTCTTCTTATCCTTATTTAAAGTCCATCCCAACAACGATTTACCTTTTGGAATAAAATTTTTTATTTTATCGTCATCTCTATAATAAGTGCCTTTTTCAATTTCATTTGTATACAATACATTATCTGTCTCTAGATCTTTTACAGTAACAGTAATATTCGTTACATCTTCCCATACGGCATGTACCGTTATATCTTTATCTATAATCAAAAATGAATAAACACCGATTACTTTTGGATCCTCATCAATACGCCATCCAGCTAGTTTTTTACCATTTGGACTTTGTTCGACTCTTATATCATTTAAACTAAATGAAGATCCCTTTTTTACTACATCTCCATCACGTATTGTTCCATTGACACCTTTTCCAAGATCTAAATGAATCGTAACCCCATCTTTCCACACTGCATATAGCGTTGTGTCTTCCGTAAATGGCATACCTGATGTAGCTGATGTATAGACTATTCCATCTGGTGAATTGGCTGCCCATCCCGCAAAATATTTTCCTTTAGGTGCTTTGTTGAAAACATTATTAACATGAAAATAATATTCACTGACTGAATCAAATCCAGCACCATTCGAATCATATGTTAACTTGATTCTCTTCTTTACAATAGCCGTAAGATTTATATCCTCATCAAATACCAACTCCTGATTCTTATCGATTATAGTATTCGTACCATCGATTCTATAGCCCGTGATTTCTTTATCCTCATCAACATCTACATGAAAAATATTAGCTAGTCTTTCACTTTCCCCTTGGGCAACCTCAATCGATTGAGACTCCATATTTAAGGCATCCAGATTCAGATTTATATGAACAGCCTTCGAATATGATGCATATAAAGTCGTATCTTCATCAAAACAAGTCGAATACGGATCGACCTTATAACCATCTACAGAACCAACGTGCCAGCCCGTAAAAATCATACCTTCCTTTACCGGTTTTTCAAATACACTCGAATCCCTTGAGAAAGGCATGTTTTTGCCCCAAGTTTCTGTAAAGTGATTTCCTTTATTTGTCGAACCACCATCACAATCAAACGTGATCGTAATTGGCTCTGCCCATTGTGCCACAAGTGTTGTATCTTCATCAAAGCGATATCCATAACCCAATCCATAAAATGAACCTGTCTTTTTATCTTTGAATCCCGTTAATATTTTCCCATCTGAAGAAATTAGATTTTGACTTAATGTTTCTGCAGAACAATACTCATCTTCACCAACTGTATACGTGAATATATCTCCTGTACCATTATTTGCGTCTACTAGAATAGTAAAAAGTTTTTTATAACGCGCATAAAAAGTTGTATCTGAACTTAAGGCATGATCATACATCCCTACACCATTCTCATCATACCAACCCACAAATTTATATCCCTTTGGCGCAATCACATTTGGACTTTGATACCCCGTAAATGGATACGTATACGTTGTCGTTCCATCCTCAAACTGTCCATCGCCCGCATTTAATGTTATATTCACAAATTTTGTATCATTAAAACTCAAACAACAACTGTCCATAAAATCATCAAGAATCACTTTAACCGAGAAACTCGCATTTCCCCTTGATGTTTTAGTTACACTCAATTCATTATTTGTTCCTGAATACATCATATTACCTTGCATTGTATCAGTCGCATTTGAAATAGACAGATTATTAGAAATCGCATAAATATAATACTGATAATCTGTCGTCTGTTCTACATGACCATCCGTATAAACTTTATTTACAACCAGCCGAATACTTTTTGTCTCATTTTCATCCAATGGATACGTAGTTAAATCATCCTCAGTACGAACACTGATCGATTGTATTTTTATTTCATCTGCGTTTGATTCAACATTCTCATTTGAATTCACTACACTCTCTTCATTTGTTTCATCCGCAACATCCGTTTCACTTGCTTGAATTGGCGATATAGCCAAACCCAAAGAAACCAATATGCTCAACCCAATATTAATACCCTTCATAATGCCTCCTGTTATCGCTTACACTTATAATAGCACAAACAAAACAAGAAAAGAGTAAATCCATTAAGACCTACTCTAATTTCATTATTTAACCATATACCCTTCACTATCAAATGTATAAGCTATACCACCAATATTTAAAGTAATATTTTTTGCATATACATTTCCTGCATAATAGCACCAACGACTTCCAAATTGAACCCATCTTCCTGCTACATACACACCATTTTCATTTACATAGTATTGGTTGTTGTCAACCCAAGAACTTTTTGCCATGATACCATCTTTTCCAACATAATAGTTACCTATCCATTGGCTTTTCAACATAGCTCCAGAACCATTGAAGTAATACCAGTTTCCATTTATGACTTGCCATCCCGTAACAACATATCCATTTGAATCAAAATAATAGACATTATTATTGATCACATCAAATTTATTGACTGGATAACTACCATCTCCATAACGATACCACCAACGACCATTATAGATCCAACGATCTTGTTGCCAAACACCATTCGCATCCACATAATAGGTACCTATCCATTTACTTTTGGCCATCTTACCATCTTTTTCAAGAAAATAATTTCCTGACCAAGAATTTTTTACCATGATTCCAGAACCATTGAAGTAATACCAATCGGATTTGACTTGTTTCCAGCCCGTAACCCTATAACCATCACTATCAAAATAATAAGTTTGACCATCAATATCTTCAAAATCATTCTTTGTGTATGTTCCATCCTGATGACGATACCACCATTTGCCACCATTATTGATCCAATGATCTGGTGTCCACAATCCATTGGCATCCACATAACGATCTTTAATCCATTGACTTGTCAACATGGCTCCATCTTGACCCACGTAATAATTACCAATCCATTGGTTCGATAACATCACACCATTTGTATCAAAATAATAATACTTTGATTGGATTTGTTTCCAACCAGTCACATACGAATTGTTTTCATACCAATACCTATTCCCATTTTCATCCTGTACCCATTTACCAATTTCATTAACAGTTCCCAAAACAGATACAGAATTCTGACTGATATAGGCATAGTACAAATCAAAATCATAAGCACCACTATCTTGTGTAATACTTGTACGATCTGCATTTAATGTAGCATCCGACTGTACTTTATAATACCCATTCTGCTTTCCTAATATAATAATTGGATAAGCCGAAAAATCCATCGAACTATACAATAAATTTGAACCTGGATTCGTATAATATGAAACACTACGATTCGCAATACCAATTGTGTAGGCATTCACTTCATTAATACCCAAATCATTTTGTACTTGCCAACAAAGACTGGCAATCTTTTCACCCCAATAAGGATCTGAAGCATACTTCACATTGATTCCACTCTCTTTATCCCCTAAATGAGAACCATAATAACGTGCATTATAATCTTTTGGATCACAGAAACCCTCAGAAATAAAGACTTTCGCATGATATTTAATACAATCATCAACATTTGCATAGCCATTTGCACCATAATAAGGATTGTTGTCTGCAGCCCCATGACCAAACAAGTTATTCTTATTTACAGCCAACTGACTTTTTCCCCAACCACTCTCAAGTACGGCATTACTATACATAATTAAGGCGTTTACACCATACTTATTCTGGTTAGAAACTAAAGAAGAACCCGCATTCAACAATTTACCACTCGATACCTTACTTGAAGTATATTGATCCAATTGAGCTGCCGTAATACTTGTCTTTGTACGAGCCGGCAAATACTGAAAATAATTATAATAAGGTGCATTCGAATTGACTGCATTTGTATATACACCATTTTTATAATCCTGAATCATTGTTTTAAAGTCTGCATAAAAATAATGACCATCATAACTATAGTACATTGTCCCTTCGCTTAAATAGCTAGGCATACTACCAATATAGTTGATTGAATAATAATCTGCATGATTTGAAATAATATTCGCAACATAATGATATAAAGCATTCTTACTCACCTTATAACAACTTATTGTATTCGCATTCGCATAATCGACAATCTGAACTTCACTAGGATCAACTAGACCTGTTACACCAGCAGCCTTAAATTTAACCTTTCCATTGACCATGCCAAGATATGCACCATCACTCATCATGTATCCATTTAGATACCCTTGCTGGCCATTGGCACAATTTGTATAGGTTGTGATTTCATTTGCGGAACTCTTTACTCTAAAATTCACGACACCATACGTCACATCTTTAGTTTCTTCAGCAAGCATGACAGTTGAAACCATAGAAGAAGCTAGTT
>OLNY01002155.1_pt1 | contig 14130 bp, 13 predicted proteins | sample 1671981 | NCBI WGS metagenome assembly OLNY01 (sample SAMEA3136632, study PRJEB25190) | human gut metagenome | biome: human gut; feature: human-associated habitat; material: faeces | place: Austria | collected 2013 | reverse complement strand
GAGCCTTTTCAACAGCTGAGAAGTCCTTATAATCGTCCTTGTTGAGAGCCTTAGCAGCTTTCTCTGCCTTGTCAAGCTCTGTGTAGTCTGCTGACTTGTAAACAAGATCAAAAGCCTGTGTATGTGTTGCGATATCTGCTGAAATAGTTATTTTCTTGCTGAGAGGCTCGCAATCGTCAGCAGTTACCTCTACTGTGTAAGTGCCTGCTGTAAGCATTGCAGTATTGCTTGTTATCTCTTTTCCGTCTACCTTTATTACAACATTTTTCAGGTCAGCAGGTGTTACACCAAAATCAACTGCATATTCCTTAGTTGGCAGGACAGGTGTTTTTCCCTCAACATACTGATACTTTGCACCGTTGGCTGTCAGCTCGTCATAAAATTCTTTTGTTGTCATATGATCATATGACTTTGATATGCCCGCGTTTATTCCCTTTCCGCAAGCTTCAACATCTTCTGTTTCTGTGAAATAGTTGTTTTTAAAGTTAGGTGTAGACGAGGAATCTTTTCCCACTATTCCACCGAAACGTGTATATGGCTTTCTGGCTGAATACTGTGAAAGGTCAATTTCTCCTGCAAAATAGCAATCACTTACAGAACCACCAGTTACTGAACCAACGATACCGCCTACATCTGTGGTTCCGTTACCAACTGGTGTGAGTTTTCCTGTAACATAGCTGTTTATGACCTTGGAATCGCCATACAAACGTCCTACGATACCGCCGGCGTTTGGTGCAGCATATACCATATCGCCTGTGTTTGAACAATAGCGGACTTCCGTTCCATTTTTTGCATATCCAACTATACCGCCCACATAAAGGCTGCCGCTGTCGCCTGAGATAGTTATGTCTGCTGTGTTCTCACAATACTCAAAAGTTGTGCCGTCTGCCTGACCTACCATGCCCATTAAGCCATAAACATATTTGCCGTTATTGTTGAACGATACGTTTGACACACAATCAGAAATAGTACAATCACCTGCAAATCCTGCAATAGTGCCATAATAAGTATAGCCGTTATCAGTATTTGTCACATCAATACTTCCCTCTATAGTCAGACCTGATACCTCTTCTTCTTCGATATCGCCAAAGAAACCGACCAACGAGTCTTTACCATAAATAGACGTAAAATCAATGTTTGAAATAGTATGACCATTTCCGTAAAATTTACCGCTGAAATAATGTTCAAGGTAGCCGTTTTTATTGAAAACACTTCCGATAGGCGTCCATACAACACCTGTCAAGTCAAGGTCATTTTCAAGAACAACAACTGCGTCCTTATTCTTGTCATAATCTCCGTTGTTTACCGCTTTTGAAAACGCCAACAGGTCGTCAACAGTTTTTATTACCGTCTTATTGTCGTCTGCAAATGCCGTTGTCGGCACAAACAAAAGACAGCCCGTCACCAAAATGCTTAAAATTTTCTTTTTCATTCTAATTCCTCCATAATATTTTTCTGGGTTGATATTTCTTTTTTACTCAGAACATAATTTTACACGATTATTTTAACACAGACTACACACTTTGTCAACAAATTTAGCACAAACGGTCAAAAATCTGCACAAGCGGTAACAAAATCAATGAATAATACTTGAATTTTGCTTTGATATGTGTTATTATATATTAATAAATCATGTATTAGAAAGGATTTTTACAGTATGAGAGTGGCATTGGTAGACGATAATAAAAACGACCTTGCACTTCTTCATGAATATATTTCCGAACAAACCGCTCACAGCTGTCAGATAGATACGTTTTCAAGCGGAGAAAGCTTTCTTGCTTTGTGGGAAAAAAGCAGCTATGACCTTGTGGTACTGGATATCTTCATGGGAGAAATGACGGGCATAGAGGTCGCAAGAAAGCTTCGTGAAACGGACAAAAACGTGCATATCGCATTCGGCACGTCCAGCAACGAGTTCGCAAGCGAAAGCTATGACCTCAACGCCTGCTACTATCTTTGCAAGCCATTTCAGGCAGACAAGATAAAGGCTATGCTTGACAGGATAAACACCGATGAAATGGAACTTGTGCGGTCAGTCAAACTCTCTGACGGACAGTCGGTGATACTGCGAAACGTCATTTACATAGACTGCGGCTCACATTTCGTAACTATCCACTGCAAAGGCGGCGAAAACATAATTTCAAGGACTTCCTTTACCGATGCAGAACTGGTTTTCCGTGACCATTCGTACTTTTACACCTCCACAAAAGGCGTTATCGTAAACTTCTATGAAGTCACCCTGCAAAAGAATGACCTTTTCGTCATGAGCGACGGCACACGCATACCAATAAGCCGCCGAAAATCCAAAGAGACACTAGAGGCTTTTGCAAGATTTCGCTTTGACAACTTGAGAAAAGGCGGTGAGCGATAATGCCTCCGGTATACAGACTGGCGGAGGTAGGGGTCTATTCCTTGCTGAACTTCCTGCCGCTTATGGTGCTTGCACTTTATCCGTTCAGGCACAGGCTGCGTTTTTCAAAAGCCGTCACCGCAGTACTTGTGGTGGTGCTGTCTGTGGTGCAGATATTTCTCGGCTGGCAGGCTGCATTTTCCAGCAGCAACGCAGGTCTGCTCAGTGCGGTGAGCACACTGCTTTATGCGGCGTTCTATTTTCTCGCCGTAAAAGTGAATATGGGCAAAACGGTGTTCACACTTCTTTTGCTGTCAAACAACGCAAGCTTTATCGTGATGTCGTCAAAATGCCTTGAAGGTCAGTTGTTCCCTGCCCTTGCACATCAGTCATACCGCTGGTCATTTTCACTTTGTATGTTCCTCATAGAGGCGTTCATATGGACTCCCCTTTTCTTCTACATGAAAAAAGTTTACACCCCCGCTGTGGAAAAAGAGCCTTCAGGAATCGAGTGGAGATACCTATGGCTGATACCTGCCACGTTCTATCTTATATGGTATTACACCCTCTATGGTAATTCTTCCAAGACCAGTCTTGAACTTGCCATTGAGCCAAAGAACACCGCTGCACTTTTCTTCATAAATGCAGGAGCTTTCCTTGTTTACTACATAGTGGCGAAACTCTTGATAGAGCAGCAGAAAAACCTCAGACTTCATGAAAAAAATCATCTTCTTGCAATGCAAAGTTTGCAATACGGCTATTTGCAGGATAAGATAGCTGAGGCAAGGCGTTCAAAGCATGACGCCCGACATCATCTCGCTCTTATGCAGGAACTTTTGAAGAAGGGCGAATACAGCAAGCTGTCAGAATATCTCGGTTCATATCAAAACGCATTGCCCGACGTTTCCGACCGCATTTACTGCAAGAATACTTCGGTGAGTGCACTGCTTGCATATTTTGCTCAGCAGGCTGAAAACAGCGGCATTGAATACGTTGTGAACGCTGACATACCTGAGGACATAAAGGCTGACATCACCGACCTTTCGGTTCTCTTTGGAAACCTTATAGAAAATGCTCTTCACGGCTGCATTGATGACAAGTCAGAGCACAAGAAGATCGAGATAAATGCCAAGGCGGACAGCTATTCGCTTTGCATTGCCGTTGACAACACTTTCACCGGCACTCCCGTTACCGATGCTGACGGCAGCTTTATTTCCACAAAACATGGGGGAAAGGGCATAGGCATAGACTCAGTAAAAAGCATAGCCGAGAAATACGACGGCATTGCAAAATTCGAGTATGACGGCAGAATGTTCTACGCATCTGTAATGCTCAACATATAAAAAAAGGCGGACTGCTCTTCTTCGGAGCGTCCGCCTTTTATAATGGTATGTTTAATTTAAAGGGAATTTCTTACGTTCTTTGCCGCAGCCACGAGGTTTTCAAGGCTTGAAACTGTTTCGGCCTCGCCTCTTGTTTTAAGGCCACAGTCAGGATTCACCCACAGTTTCTCTGCCGGTATCCTGTCAAGCATCTTGTGCAGAGCGTTCTCAATCTCCTTTTCAGAAGGCACTCTAGGAGAATGGATATCATAAACGCCTGGGCCAACTTCTGTTCTGAAATTGTTCTCCTTGAGAACGTCAAGTATGGTCAGGTCTGAACGTGACGCCTCAAAGGTGATAACGTCAGCGTCCATATCGTCAATATCATTTATGATATCAGCAAACTCGCTGTAGCACATATGAGTGTGTATCTGTGTGTCAGCCTTTGCACCGCTGTGAACAAGTCTAAATGCAGGGATAGCCCAATCGAGATACTCGCTGTGCCAATCAGATTTTCTCAGTGGGAGTTTCTCACGAAGAGCCGCCTCATCCACCTGAATTATCTTTATGCCGTTTGCCTCAAGGTCAAGAACTTCGTCACGGATAGCAAGTGCTATCTGCATTGCTGATTCTTTAAGAGAGATATCCTCTCTTGGGAAAGACCAGTTAAGGATAGTTACAGGGCCTGTGAGCATTCCCTTAACAGGCTTGTCAGTAAGGCTCTGAGCAAATTTTGACCACTTGACCGTCATAGGCTTTGCTCTTGAGATATCGCCCCATACAACAGGCGGCTTTACACATCTTGTGCCATAAGACTGCACCCATGCTTTCTCTGTGAAGATATATCCATCAAGGCACTCGCCGAAATACTCTACCATGTCGTTTCTTTCAAACTCACCGTGAACGAGAACGTCAAGACCTATCTTCTCCTGAAGTCTTATGCAGTCTGTTATCTTCTGGCTGATGAACTTATCATAGTCAGCCTCAGCAAGCTCGCCCTTACGGAATGCCGCACGGTTCTTTCTGACCTCTACAGTCTGTGGGAATGAACCTATAGTCGTTGTCGGCAGCAGCGGCAGGTCAAACTCCTTTTTCTGTATCTTTTCACGCTCTGCAAACTCAGGAAGTCTGACAAAATCCTTATCTGTAAGCTTTGCAGCACGCTCAGTTACTGCCTTATCCGCACCGCTCCTTGGCTGTGAGAACAGAGTTTTGTTAGCCTCAAGCTTGTCTGCACACTCGCCTTCTGTGATAGCTTTGAGTTCTGCAAGTTCAGAAAGCTTTTCTTCTGCATATGCAAAATATTTCTTATATTCGTCAGAAAGCTTGCTCTCGTTTTTGAGAGTATAAGGAACGTGAAGAAGTGAGCAGGAAGTATCAAGCACTATCTCGCCGCACTTGTCCTTTATCTCATCAAGGACAGCAAGAGTTTTTGCATAGTGATTTTTCCAAATGTTCTTGCCGTTCACAACGCCTGCGAAAAGCACTTTGTCTTTAGGAAAACCGTTCTTTTTCACAAGTTCAGCTGTTCTTATGCCCTCGATAAAGTCAAGGCCGATACCGTCAAAATCAAGTGCACAGATATCTTCATAGCAGTCACGAACATCTCCGAAATAGGTCTGAAGAAGTATCTTCACACTGCCCTTTTTGTCAAGAATGTTCTTGTAAATATCCTTAAAGAAAGCGATATCCTCAGCTGTCATATCCTTTACAAGGCAAGGTTCGTCAAGCTGAATCCACTCTGCTCCCAGCTCTGCAAGCTTTGCGATAACCTCAGCGTACACGTTCACAACGTCCTGTGCGATATCCTTAGCAGTTTTCTTTCCTGTAAATCTTGCAAGCTTTAAGAAAGTGTAAGCTCCGATAACGACAAGCTTTGTCTTTACTCCCTTTTCAAGAGCCTCGCTGAAAAGGTCAAAAGGCTTGCTGTCAGAAAGCTTAATCTCTGTTTCGTCGTCTACCTCAGGCACCATGTAGTGATAATTTGTGTTGAACCACTTTTTCATAGCAAGAGCCTTTACGTCGCCCTCGCTGCCCTGATATCCTCTTGCCATAGCGAAATATGTGTCAAGAGAAGAAAGGCAAAGGCCTTTGTATCTTGCAGGAACAGCACCCAGCAGAACTGCTGTATCGAGCATACCGTCATAGTAAGAAAAATCGTTTGAAGGGATAAGGTCAAGACCGCTCGCTTTCTGAACGTCAAGATTTTCAAGGCGGAGCTTTTCAGCTGTAGCCTCAAGTTCTGCGGCGGATATCTCTTTTCTGAAATACTTTTCTTCTGCAAATTTCAACTCACGGAGAGAGCCGATCCTCGGATAGCCCACAATAGTTGTTTTCATATATCAAATTCCTTTCACCGTTTAAATTCATAAGCTTATGCTATTATTATAGTGCTTTACTGGGAATTTGTAAAATACAAAAACCATTGCGTTTGCTATAGCTTAAAACTATAGAGAAACAGTCCGCAGGAAGTGCTCCCTGCGGACTGTTTCTCTATATCCGTTTTGCTGTTGCCTTTATTCTTCGCCTATATCGCACACCGCTACGCTGATAACAGGGTCAATATCCGAGATATCAACGCTGTATTGATATGGATTAAGTTCAAAAGTTTCGCTGTCGGTCTGAGCCTGCATTCTTTTATATGTTTCATCAAGCTGCTCGTCAGTGAGATCAAAGCCGAACCACCATGTTCTGCCGTTTATGTTGGCAGATACGATACGGTTTCTGTCTGTGTTTGAAAGATACATAAGGGGCTTTTCGCCTAGGACATCGCAAAGCTCGTTGTAGGTCATTCCCACATAGATACCCTTTGTGACGTATGCACCATTGTAAAGCTCTACCCTTGTGACAGGCTCGCTTTCATCAACATAGCCCTTTCCCGCTTGGGTATCGTAAGCCGCTCTGCCGAAGTGATACTGAGGAAAAGCCGCACACTTATACATAGAATCGTAACCGTTCTGAACGAATGTAGGATAAACAAGTTCATATTTATTATCAGACATTTTGAGCATTTCACCTACAGTTTTTGAGAAAAACTGCTCTCCCGAAAAATCAGCACCTGGCATGACAGTGCTTGTATTTCCGTCTGCGTTGTTATTGTCGCTCTGAGTATCTGTAACAGGAGTATCCTGCGGAGCAGGTGCAGTTGTTACGGCGGCGTCAGTCACCTTTTCAGGCTTGCTTGACGATTCAGGTATGCTGTCGGTTTCAGACTGTGTCACACTGCTGTCTGGTATCTTTTCTGATGAAGTATCTGCCATGCTGCTGTCAGGGATATCCACACTATCGTCGCAGTCGCTTTCAGAAACGCTGCTGCTTATATCATGAACGCCAAAACCGTTGTTGTTCACGCCACGCAATGCTAAAGGTATGCTCACCGCAACCACCACCGCCGCAGCCGTGCCGACTATCTTCACAGCAGCCGTTGAACTCTTTACAGCCGTCACAGGTGCAGCCGCTGTCATGGCATATTTTTTCGGCAGAGCCGTTCTCATCATAATGCTCACAGGCACAGCCATAAGTGCACCGCCTTCAAAGACACGCTCTATCTTTTTCTTTATCTTCGCCCTTGCCTTGAAAAGCTTTTGCTTTGCGGCATTTTCGCTTATCTCCAGTATCTCGGAAACTTTTTTCAGCGGCATACCGTCATAATAATAAAGTATCACCGCAGACCGCTGCTCAGGTTTCAACCCCTCTATGACCTTTTTCAGGCTGCGTTTTAACTCCTTGTTGTCGGCATAATCCTCAGGTAACATGACGGTATCATCAGTATGGAGATCTTCGCTGACGTTTCCGTCATCAAGGCTTATGTTATCCTCTCTGCCCTTTTGCCTGAAATACATTCTGCACTTGTTGAAAGCAATGGAATGCAGCCATGTTTCATAGTTTTCAGCCTCTTTCAAAGCAGTTATACCCTGCATCGACGCCAAAAAGCTGTCCTCAGTGATATCCTCTGCGACATGCTTATCACCAACGTTTTTGAGCACAAAGAAATACAGCTTGTCATGAAACTCTCTGTACAGCTCCTCAAAAGCAGCTTTTTCACCCTTTTGAGCCTTTTCTACAACGGCTCTCAATTCATTCTTGTTCATTCACATATCCCCCCAAGACCAGTTTGTCAATAATTTTTTTCATCTGTTTCTCCACCTCTTTATCGGTCTGCTGAACTTCCTCGCTCATAGACTGCAAAACAGAGAAAATGATTTTGTTTAGCTCTGCATTTATCATTTTGTATCTCCTGCCTGAACTCGTTTTGCCCTTTCATATACTTAGTTGCAGTTATTTTCATTTGGTTACCAAAGAAATACGCTTTTGTATATATGCACAAAAACATTCTGCGACATCAGTCAGTTATGCACAAAGCCATTATAGACCCACGGTCTTACGTCTAATTCATATTATACTACATAAATTTGCCACAATCAACTGCTTTTTAGTATGTTTCAGTGCACGACGCAACAAATTGTTCACATATCATTAATGGAAAAGTTCTTGCTTCTTTTGTGCAAAGTGCTATAATTAAGTTGAAAATACGGAGAGAGTTCCGTATAAAATAAACATATTAAACAAATTGGAGGTAATTCATTATGATGGGAAGACTCAGAGCAATGCGTGAGCCGCTCAAATATGTTCAGGGAAGAGATGCAACACTCAAATTCCACGAGGAAATGGGCTATATGGGCAAAAGATGGCTGTTTGTATGTTCAAACAGCGGTTATAAAGCCTGTCATGACAAAATAGAAAAGAGCTTTGGCGACCTTGATGATTACAGACGTTACGAGATATTCGGCGGCATATCGAGCAAGGGCGAGATCGCCAAAATGGAAGAGATAGTTAAGGCTGACAACATCGACACCGTTGTTGCAGTTGGCGGCGGAAGTGCGGTAGACACTGCAAAGGCTACGGCTTTTTACACTGGCAAGCACATTGTTATCGTGCCGACTGTTGCGGCAACTGACGCACCTTGCACAGGTCTGTCAGTAATATACAATGATGACCACAGCTTTGACAAATATCTTTTCTACCCTACCAATCCTGACGCAGTAATGGTAGACACAACAGTTATCGCAAACGCACCTGTTAAGTTCCTTATTGCAGGCATGGGCGACGCACTGGGCACATATTTTGAGGGCAGAGCATCCATAAGAACAGAATCCGCAAGCCTTGAGGGCACAGGTATCACAAGAGCAGGTCAGGCACTTGCAAGACTTTGCTACGATACACTGAAAACATACGGTAAGCAGGCTGTTGAGGCTTGTAAGGTCCACGCAGTAACACCTGCACTGGAGGCTATCTGCGAGGCTAACGTATATCTTTCAGGCGTTGGTGCAGACAACGTAAACTGTGCGGCTGCACATTCATTCTACAACGGTGTGACATCTCTGGGAATCAAGCACGCAGACCATGGCTGCTGTGTAGCACTTGGAACGCTGGTACAGCTTGTACTTGAGGGTGCACCAAAGGAAGAGTTTGAAGAGGTACAGAACTTCTGTCTTGAAGTCGGACTTCCTGTTACACTTGAGGAAATAGGCGTAACGACCCCTGAGCAGGTGGAAACTATCGCAAAGAATGCTTGTATCCCTGGCGAAACCATCCACAACCTTGCAGGCGACGTACAGCCTATCGAGCTTTATGACGCTATCATGCAGGCAGACGCAATGGGAAAGATCGCACTTGGTAAATAATAAGAACTTGATATAGAAAAAGGCAGCCGTTTATACGGTTGCCTTTTTTGCGTGTATTGGGGTACAAGGTCATACCAATTTTTATGTTCTAAGTCCTTATCCATTCATTATTGATTCAAACAGGATATGATCTATAATAACAGCCATTATCTGACTCCTTCTTTACACACTTAAACTCAGCTTTATCTTTTTCAAAACTTGCATATTTTACTTGCGTACTTTCGTTTTGTTTATATGGATAAATAATAAATTCAGGTATTTTATTTTCAAGATCATTATCTGAAACGTCGAAAGTTTCTTCATAAACAACGTTGTTCTTATTCAAAAAAATGATACCATAGTTCAAGTCAAGGTATGTGTTATAATCTATATTGAACACATCACATATATCCTTCGTTTGCGTTGACGGTCCATATACTATACACTTATCCCATTCAAAATCAGTAATATCTGACATACTTATATTGATATCGGTAGCGTTGCCGCATTTTTCTATGATCTTATCCTTTATTGTTTTCGGGTGAGATAGTTTTACTATTGAAAAAAAGCCCAATATCGCACAGATACACAATACTCCAATCAAAATTACTCTAATATATTTCTTGACCAATTCAATCACCTTTTTTATTATAGTATTTATTATCTGGTGGAAATCCGTTTTCATCAAGTGTTTCCAATATAATTAAATCATCTTTGTATCGTTCGTATGAAAGTCGTTCTTTTACAGTCACATAATGTCAATCATCAGTTTCCTTCACAATATTTAATCCATTTGTATAATAGTAATCTAATACTTTTTTTGCTATATCTTTGGATGTACTATCAATTGATGTTGTTTTTCCAATTTCCCGTCCAATAACATTGTTTAACAAATCAACTGCTTGATCAGCATCACTTAAAGTTTTAAACTTATGCGAGTATATATCTTTGATTTCATGAATAACGTTTTGATTTTTTCATGGGCATTACCAGCTTGTAAGCCTATATTCTCTCCCCACTTATTTGTTATAATTGAAATCCAAAAAGTGTGTCGAAAAGCATTTACTTCTGATCCTTCTTGAGCATCATTATCTTCAAAATCAAATGCATTTGCAAAACGAGAGGCATTTGTACTAATATTAGTATTTCCCACTCCAGGCTTAACTTTTCCAATTTGAAGAGATATTATTGGATGCCTTAAACCAAATGATATAGTTTTTAAAGTGTCACTTTTGAATATCTTACCAAGAATATTAAGTGGATATCCAAGTAAGTAAATACTTGAAGCAAGAAAAGCGATACCACAAACGGTTACACTCACCACTGTAGCTAATTTTACAGACAACCCCAAAAAAGTCAATAGCGGAACTAACGATGTAAATCCCGTGATTACAATTGCTGTAATTATCAACACAGCGCCAATTACTATAACAATTTCTTTCCAATGCTCCTTACACCACTCGCCGACTTTTTTGCAGCCGTCTTTGAATTTCTCCCAACGGCTTTTTTCACATTTGGGCTTCATGTAGTGGTGTTCAGAAATTAATCGCCAATGCCAAACTTTTCTCTATATTCCATGTTTGTAGCAAACAACTCGTCAAATGGAACTATTGATTTTGACGCGGTTTCAATGTTAACTTCTTCGGACCAAAGAAACGGATATATCAAAATGGCTTTATCAAATTCCACATTCTTTGCAGATTCTCTCCAATTTGTCCACCTCATTGAACTATAAAATTCATCTATATTCCCCTGAGCGAGCCAAGCAATAAATTCAGAGTATCTTAACTCAAGGTCTTCCCAATCCAAAGTATCAGGAGCAAAATACCACACATCGCCTATGCCCTCATCAAATTTGCCTGAATTGATCGCAAATATACCGCCCACAACATCAGTGGCAACGATAAGCATTTGTTTGACCCTCTCAGGTGTACCGTTTTTAGGCAGCAAATTTATTTTAGATATGCCTACCCTATCAGATGTATCACCGCCATAAAGTCTTATCCAATCATCAAATACAACTCCTGATGTGTTCAGCATGACAGCACCCATAGCAGACGCAGAAGTTACTCTAAGCATATCACATATTTTAGCACTGTCTGACCCAGCACCATTAAATATCGTTACCTCTGTCTGTGACGTTTCAAACATTTCCTTGATCTCTAACCACAATTTATTATTTTCCTGCATTTTCATTAACCTCCATTAATCAACAATTATTATTTCAAATGTAGCCCCATCGGGGAGACCCCTTAGTTTATGCCCAATAAAAGAACCTGAACCTCTATTATCGGATCTTTTGATTGCACGAACATGAGCCCCTTTGCCTCCTTCTTTACACATTGCAAAAGGATACTCATCCAAATCCTTACCTGGAACTTTGCTAATTCCCTTTAGTGACGCTTTTCTATTAGACTTTGCTCCACTTCTATTTATTGTAAGTTCCCTCGGCTGTCCATTTTTTATTGCATCCTCAATGTGTTTTGCAGACTCTGGATACTTTTCTCTTGATAATGTAATTTTGTAATCTGCGTTATGTACAAGTATTCTAAACTCACCAACATGATAAGTATGAAAATCTTCTACCTCAAAATTATAAACCTTAACAGGTTCTTTTGTCAACTCAACATCAAAATTTTCAACTAAAAGAACATTTCCGTTTACATCAAGAAGTTCATCTCCGACTTTTAGTTCTCCTGCTTTGATAAAGCCTTGATTTTTTTACATAGAACGGATGGTCAACAGTTGTAACGATTTCTTCACCGTTGATTACCAAATGAATGAGCTTCGGATCTTTTCTTATGTAGGACTTTTATGATGATTTTAGTTAATCTTCCTGCGGATCATATATCCATACCAAATCACATTGTAATTCGTTATAATATTTTTTTAATTTATTTAAATATTTATCGACAACATCTGGGCATTTTTTGGAAAAGAAAATTTTAATACAAGGCTGTTTATCAAATTCAGGATATTGTTCAAACAATTGTCCTGATTTTATAAAGCCTATATAGTTTTTTAATTTATCTTGAAGCAATTGCCAATGTGCTACTATTGCTTCTTCCTGCCATGTTAAATGGTCACTTATACCCATAATTATATGATTATCTTCAACATAAATGTAATCAATACTGTTTTTCTCAAGTACAGACATTAGTTACCTCCTATTAAATTCATATCATCTAGAATGGAGCGAGTTATACCATTCCTTGTCGTATATCCCCTTAAAGGTCCAAGTATAGTGCCGCCTAAAAAGCCGTCTTTTCCTTTTCCTCTTATCATGCCACCATTTCTTTGCAACAATTTATAACCATTTTTTTGATTTTGGGTATATGGAGCTGTATCTGATGCTTTTACCTCATTAAAAAAATCATTTGTTATTTCATCTACTCTAACATTATAATCCACCAAATTGCCATCGTTATCGAATGGTTTTATAGTGATTTCCTGTTTTGTTTCGGGGTGTTCTTTAAGCAATTTTTGATGTCTTAGTTTCTGAGCCTTCTTTCCATCGCTGCTGTTTTTAGCCAACTGCTCTCTCGTGCAGGCATTATGAACCCAAACTCCGCACTCGCCAACAAAGTAAGTATGAAAATCTTCTACCTGAAAATTATACACTGTAACAGGTTTCTCTGTCAACTCAATAGCAAAATTTTCAACTAAAAGAACATTTCCGTTTACATCAAGGAGTTTATCGCCAACAAGCAGCTTACCAGCCTCAACAAACCCTCTACATTGTACATAAAACGGGTGCGTTTCAGTTGAAGCAAGTACACTTCAGTTCAAATCGGTGTACCTGCAAAATCGTTGATAAAAATGTTCTGTAAATAGTAATTATATTATATTTTCAAAGGATTCTAAAGGTCCGTATAATGTATCTTCATAATACAATAGAACAATATTGTTATTTACAATAAGAAGCACATCTGAAGGATAACAAAAATCCGACCATTTTTCACAAAAAATAGATGCTGTAATGCTTATTGCTGAAGTATGATCATATAACAATGTTACTTTGTCTGAAATACTTTTTTCGAATAAACTCATTAATTTTTGTTGAGTTACTCTCTCCATTGATTCATCGCCCCAACCACAGTCACCTATGAAAACAGTCAGTTTATGATCAATCATCATTTGAACATATGAACTTTTTTGAAGTATTTCATTATCGCATATACTATTCCAAATTTCAACTGCTTTGTTTTCATTAACAACATTCATTTCTGATAGCTGCTTTGGAGAGAATAGCGCATAATTTTCGCTTGTATATCTCCAAGCATATTTAAATTCTTTTATATCCATATCTATTCCTCCCAAAATATATGTCCTGCAGAGCCATTATGTTTTCCCTTTGCCCAATCATGATAACAAATATGTGGCATGTTATATTCATTATCAATAGGGTGAATTTGATAATTAAATTTTTGTGCATTTGTTGCATATGTTTCTGCTTTAGGCAAATCAGGCATTGCTTCATTTATAAGTTGTTCCGCTTGCTGTCTATTTGAAGCAATATAATTGTTTCCTTTTTTTCTAGCAGATCTTAATTCTTTAACTGCTTGTTTCCAAGAAGGAGAGCCTGGTTTATCAACAATGGGAATTTTTTTCTTCTCCCTTGGCGGTACGGACAGTCTTTGTTTTATATTCATTACTTGCATTATGCACCAACACGCCTAATCCGCCAGCATAATAAGTATGGAAATCCTCCACCTGAAAATTATACACCTTTACAGGTTTATCTGTCAACTCAACATCAAAATTTTCAACTAAAAGAACATTTCCGTTTACATCA
>OLNY01002144.1_pt1 | contig 14185 bp, 7 predicted proteins | sample 1671981 | NCBI WGS metagenome assembly OLNY01 (sample SAMEA3136632, study PRJEB25190) | human gut metagenome | biome: human gut; feature: human-associated habitat; material: faeces | place: Austria | collected 2013 | reverse complement strand
AACTCTAAAAAATATTATGCCGCAATCTGCAGACAACAAAATAATTATACCTTTTTAAGGTAGGTTACGCAATCTATTATTCAGTTTTCTATGTGTTTTCTAACTATTTCAAAGCAGAGTATATTTGAAAAATCTGTTTCGCAACCGGCATGCCTCGCTTTGTGGGAAATTTTGCCCGAAAAAAGAGGTTCACCTTTTTTACAGATGAACCTCTCTCATTCTATTATTTACATTTCCGTGGCTGAATCAATCCCGGTTCTCCTGCCTTAGAGCGTGTCTAAAAAGCATTCCGGCAATCTGTATGCCTTACTAGAGCGTATTCGCCCAAGTGTTTAATTCCAGCCCTCGCCGTACTGGAGACCTGAGCCGCCTTCGTTATTCTCCCAGTCTTCCAGAAGATTATCATCCTGGCTGCTTCCCTGACCGTCACCGTTGTCCTTGGAATCCGTACTCTGTGTATTTGTGTTCTCGCCAAGAGTTACAGTTACTGTCTCTTCTTTGTAACCTTTTCCATCCGGAACTTCAATGGTAAGCTCTACATCCTCACCAGGCTCGTAGTAGGAAAGGAAATCAACCAGCTGTTCCTTGGTTGTAACAACCTTGCCTGCAAATTTTGTAATGATGGATTTTGCTTCAATACCAGCCTCATCAGCTGCACCGCCTTCTGTTACGTCTCTTACAAGAACGCCTTCCGGAACACCATATGCTTCACTTACTTCACTGTCAACACTCCGAACTGTGATTCCCAGAACACCGTGGTTATCAACTTTATCTCTGGTCTCCTCATTCATCAGGCTCTCCAGCGTATCTGTTACATCAGAAATTGCAATTGCATAACCGATACCCTCAACCGCTGTGGAAGCAAGCTTTGCAGAGTTGATACCAACAACCTCACCGTTCATGTTCAGAAGAGCACCACCGCTGTTGCCTGGGTTGATTGCTGCATCTGTCTGGATCAGGTTTGTAGCGGAATTGCTGTCGCTGTCATAATCGCCGACTGTATCATCAGAATTCAGCTGACGGTTCTTGGCGCTTACAATACCGGTTGTTACGGACTGACCATAACCAAGTGCGTTACCAATTGCAACAACCTGTGCACCAACCTTCAGGTCATCGGAATTACCGATAGTTGCAATCGTAATGGCATCCATTGTATCGCTGTCAATATCATCCAGGGAAACTGCTACAACTGCAAGATCCCTCTCGCTGTCATAACCTTTTACCTTAGCCTCACATGCTGTGCTGTCACAGAAGCCAACAGATAAAGTCTCCGCACCTTCTACTACATGATAGTTGGTTGCGATCAGAAGCTCGGAATCGTTCTTACCAATGATAATACCGGAACCGCTTCCCTGAACCTCCTGTTCCTGGGATGGTGAATAAGCACCGTACTGGCCAAACATTCCGTAGTAGTTCTGAACCTCTTCTACAGATTTGGTTGTAATGGAAACGATACTTGGCATTGCCGCTTCTACAATATCAGATACATCAAGGCTACCCTTTGCTGTACTCTCATCTTTGCTGTCATCCTTGGAATCATCCGATTTCTTCTCGGATTTCAGCAGCTCAACCTTATCTTCGCTTGCTGCCTGTACGCTCTGCTCATAGCCTGTCAGATAGTTAACTCCTGTATATGTCCCTGCTGCAAGGCCGCCTGCCAGTACTGCGCAAAGACTAATGCTTGCTGCCTTTTTAAGTTTTCTCTTTAATTCTTCATTTCTATTCTTCATGATAAAAGCCTCCTTTAGAAACTCTTTTATGTTCTCTTCATTTGATAGTTCACAGTATAGAGACAATTTGTGTTCTCTTTGTGGGAAAAATGTGTTTAAATTGTTAAATTCCGCCTTTTAATATTAGCATTAAAAAACCCGGACTGCAAGGCAATCCGGGTAAAGGACAATCATCTTTATTTGTTCGGCATGATCCAGAATTTCATGGTCGGGTAGCTGAGAACTACCTGAACCAGAATGTTCAGAACATTTGCGAGTGTAGGTGCAAGTGCTTCGGAAATACCGATGTTTACGAAAAAGCTCTGGCTGTAAGCCGGAAGTGCTGCGGATACAAGCACCAGCACAACTGCAAGTACAATGTATTTCGGTACAGCCTTCTCAAACGCTGCATTGGATTTGAAAACCAGATTCTTCTGTACAAAGAAGTTTACGGTCTGAGCTGCTGCAGTTGCAACCAAAAAGCTTAAAAATCCACATAAACCAAGATTGGACTCGATATTATCTGCGTAATTGAACACCAGAAACTTAAATGGTGTATTTGCAAAGCTTTTGAAAATAAAACCGGTACACAGCCACATGATAATGAAGTTTGTAATAGTTGCACAGTTGGATAATACGTTAAATTTAATAAATTCCCAGATATTCGGGTGATCTTCGATTAACTGTTTGATTTTTCCCATAATGATACTCCTCCTATTTCTGCTCTTCCAGATCTTTCTCATACTGCTTGTTCAGCTTCTGGTTTCTGAAAAATCCGCTGATTACTTTTCCAAGTCCGCTGAAATGGCCGTTTACAACCTTCAGAAGTCCCTCTACCATTTCCATGGAAACCATGCCGCCGGTCATCTTGGCGATTGCACGGAATGGCATGTTGTACTGGAACAAGGTGTTCAGATCCGGAATTCCCGCTGCCTCGCTCTTTTTCAACTTTTCACCCAGCTTCTTACAGATGAAGCGGGCAATTCCGCTCTTCGCGTAATACATCTGGCAAAGGGCATCGTTCATGCCAAGCTCGCCGCTCCAGCTTCCGTCCGGAATGGAATGTCCCAGGATCGTCTCGTACTCCTCATTTCCGATCTGCTGGATTTTTCCCTCCACGTAAGAAGAAACGCGGTTAGTATAGTATGGCATTACCTCAGTGGTTCCGATAATGGCAAGAGAATCCTGAAGACGGATATCCGCACAGCTTGCACCGATCATAATGCTGTAAACGCCGCCTTCTACTTCCCATTTATTTGTCTTCATATTCCAGTAACGGAATGTCTTGTCGTCGAACTTAATGGTAACGTTTTTCTCCTCGCCAGCCTTTAAGAACACCTTGGAAAAACCTTTCAGTTCCTTGACCGGGCGGAAAACTTTTGCTCCCGGAAGTCCTACATAAAGCTGGGCAATCTCTGCACCATCATACTTTCCGGTGTTGCGAAGGGTAAACGTCGCCCCATCCGGCTTCACCTGAAGATTGTCATATTCAAATGTAGTGTAGGAAAGACCATGTCCAAATGGATAATTTACTGGCACACCAGCTGTGTCAAAATAGCGGTATCCTACATAAATTCCCTCTCTGTACTCAGAGTTCCGCTCCTGTGACGGATAGTAATTGTAAGAAGGAGTATCCTCATATTTCTTAATGTAAGTTTCAGCAAGCTTTCCGGATGGGTTGACTTTGCCGGAAAGAATATCAAGCACTGCACCTGCACCAGCCTGACCCATGAGAGCGGTGTGTAGCAGGGCTTTGAAATGATGGTGCCATGGCATTTCAATAACAGAACCTGCACTGATGATACCAATCATGTTTGCGTTGGCTTTTGCCAGCTCCTGGATCAGGTTGATCTGGTTCTGCGGAATGCGGAGATGCTTGCGGTCAAGACCTTCTGTCTCGCTTTTCTCGTTCAATCCGAAGAAAAACAGAACCACATCAGAACGGCGGGCAAGATCTACGGCCTCTTTTTTCATAGCTTCGTCTTCCTTGCCATCGCGCTGATAACCGCGTACAATTCCAGTCACAGAGATTCCGCTGGTCTCCAGCATGTCCTTGATGGAATCTACTTTTGTGGAGTTTACCATGGAAGAACCTGCGCCCTGGTATCTTGGGTCAAAAGCGAAGTCACCGATTATGGCTGCCTGAACCTTCGCTCCAACCGGAAGGATTCCGTCCTCATTTTTCAGAAGAACTGCACTGTTCTCGCAGGCAAGACGTGCCAGCTTGTGGTGCTCCTCATGAAGGGCTTTCTTGTCCGCCACTTTTTTATAATGCTTTGCATTCTCGGTGGTAGTAAGTACCAGATCAAGAAGCTCGTCTACGCGCTCGTCGATGTCCTTCTCACTGATCTTGCCGCTTTCTACGCTGGCAAGAAGCTCTCTTGCCGCATCAAGTCCCGGAGTCGGCATTTCCAGAGTGGAACCGTTCTTTACACCGAGAGAATGGTCGTTAGAAGCGCCCCAGTCAGTGATAACAGAGCCTTCGAAGCCCCACTCGTCGCGAAGAATGTCTTTGAGCAGATGCTCGTTTTCGTTGGCGTAAACACCGTTTACCTCGTTGTAGCTGCTCATAACCGTTTTCGCGCCACCCTCTTTGATGGCAATCTCAAAACCGGTGAGGTAGATTTCACGGAGAGTTCTCTCATCTACCACCGCGTTCATTGCCATACGGCGAAGTTCCTGGCTGTTTACAGCGAAATGTTTTGCACAGGCTGCTGCTCCTGTGCTCTGCACACCGCGGATAAAAGCAGCTGCCATTTTTCCGGAAAGATAGGGATCCTCGGAAAAATACTCGAAGTTACGTCCACAGAGAGGATTTCTCTTAATGTTCAGTCCAGGTCCAAGAAGAACGTTTACGTCTTCTTCCATGGATTCTTCACCAAGGGCAACGCCTACCCTCTGCTCCAGCTCTTCATCCCAGCTGTTTGCCATAGCTGCCGCTGTAGGAAAACAGGTTGCCGGTACTGCTGGATTGATTCCCAGATGATCTCCTGCTCCAGCCTGTTTACGCACACCATTCGGTCCGTCTGAACAGAAAATCGCCGGGATATCCAGACGCGGGAAATCTCTTGTCTGCCACTCGCTTTTTCCGCTGAGGAATGCGGCTTTTTCCTTCAGGGTCATGTTATCTATGATATTCTGATATTTCATGCTTGTGATTGCTCCCTTCTATATTGCCATAAATATAACACAACCCCGTCTGTAAAAGACGGGGTTGGCACAAACTGTCAATATATTGCACAAGATGCATTAAAAAACCATTTATTTTTATCCCAGCACTTTCTGCAGCGTTTTCTCCAGCACCTGCAGATTCACAGGCTTGGAAAGATGTCCGTTCATACCGCTTGCCAGGGAACGTTTCACATCCTCGTCGAAAGCGTTGGCGCTCATTGCGTAAATCGGAATCTTTTTGCAATCCTCACGATCCAGATTCCGGATGGTCCGGGTTGCTTCCAGTCCGTCCATTTCCGGCATCATAATATCCATAAAGATCATATCGTAATATCCGGGAACGGATTCTTCCATGCGCCGCACAGCTTCTTTTCCGTTAACTGCCTGCTCGGTTTTAATTCCGTAATTTTCAAGGATCGTACAGATAATTTCCATATTCAGCTCATTATCCTCAACCACTAGGATTCTTTTTCCCGGGAAGCTGATCTCCTCCGGCTGGCTGGTGACCGTAGTCTTCTCTCCGCTTACCGGCTGAAGCTTCACGTTAAAGCTGAAGCTGCTTCCCTTACCAGGCTCACTTTCCAACTTAATATCGGAATCCATCATCCGCACAATTCTTCTGCTGATGGCAAGACCAAGACCAGTGCCCTGTTTTCTTGCATTTTCAGAATTATCCGCCTGCTCAAACTGCCGGAAAATAAGCTGCTGTTTCTCAGGTGCAATTCCAATTCCATCATCCCTGACCTGAAAATACAGATTGGAAAAGCCTTTCTCTTCTTCTGTCTCGCGAACGGTCAGCCACACATGTCCATCTGGTCTGGAATACTTCAGCGCATTTCCCAGAAGATTTACCAGAACCTGGTTCAGCCGCAGGGAATCTGCCATAAACCAATGGTTTTTCAGCTGGATATCTGCTATATACTGAATGTTATTTTCGTTCAGCTTCGCTTCCAGCAAAGGACGAAGTCCCTGTATCATCTCCATGAGATTGCATTTTTCTTCGATCAGCCTCATCTTTCCGCTCTCAATCTTGGACATATCCAGAATATCGTTGATAAGTCCAAGCAGATATTCCGAGGAGTGCTCGATTTTTCTCAGACAGTCGATCCGCCGCTCCTCAGTCTGTCCATCCTTCAATGCGATCTCCGTCATACCGATAATACCGTTCATAGGAGTACGGATCTCATGAGACATACGGGCCAGGAAATCCGATTTCGCCTTGGCAGAAAGATCGTGACGCTCCAGATTCAACCGGTTTTGAATAATTGCGCTGATTTCTTCCAGACACTTACACTCTTCTTTTTTCTCCAGAACATCCTGGTCAATGTCCCGGAATACAATACTTCCGGAATACTGTCCGTTATCTGTCATATGGAATACAATATCGTTTCTGCCTGAAGCAAAAGGCTGAATCAGCGGCTCTTTCCATATGCTTTCCCCGGAAGTCAGAAGCTGCTGCATTTCCTGTGTCTCCACAAAGTGCTGGTATTGCTTCTCAGAACAGTGGACCATACCGTCCCAGCCATCCTTTTTCTCCCAGGTTTTCCAGCAGTACAGCAGGTTATTTACCATATATTCCCCGTTGAAATGGGTGATCACAATGTCTGTCAGATGGTATTTCTCCTGCAGCTTCAACGCCAGAATATCCAGAACCACAGAAGTATCACCATCTCTGTCAAACAGGTTCAGAGCTATAGAGGAAAGTGTCATTTCCTTCAGACGTTCCAGAGAAGCCACCTCCGCAAATGCCACATCAACCGCACAGGCTTTTTCCACCGTTGAAAGCTCCTCATAGAACATGATTTCCTGCTTTCCATGACGTGCAGCTGTAAGAGCAGTCTTCGTCTGTTCAAGTGCCTCAGACAGCGAATTTCTGCTGCCTGTAACTGCGATTCCACATTTCAGGGAAAGGGACAGATGCTTCTCATCTGTAAGCGCCCCAAACTCCTTTTCCAGTCCCTGCACACTTCTCACGATCGGTCCGGTCGTACATAACGGCAGCCATACCAGCATCTGGTCTGCACCAGCCCTGATATAAATACCACCGTTTAAACCGTCCTCCTGGAAGCGCTTCGCCAGCAGACCGGCAAACTGCTCCAGAATAATATCTCCGAAGATCAGGCCATAGCGCTCATCGATTTTGGAAAACTGCTGGATTTCCAGAAGTACCAGTACCCCTTCCGGGTCATCCCGACACAGTGTTTCCACAACTTCCAGTCCGCTTCCAAGGCGGTAAAAAGAGGTAATGGAGTCATAAATCTGCTTTCTTTTCTGCGCCTGCTCCAGAAGCTTGTGCTGATGCACATTGTGAATACAGCCAACAACCCTGCTGCGCTCTTTATTCTCATCAAAAGTAATGCTTCCGGATAGATTTACCCACTGAAATTCTCCATTGGCATGCTGCAGACGAAAGTCAACATCCAGAACGCCGTCTGAGCTTTTTACTGCGTTCACCAGCTTTGCCTTATCTGCCGGATGGATACTGTCATTATCAAGAAATTCCGGATGCTTTCCGCAGTCCCATACACCGTCATTGCCTTTACTGTTAACTATTTCCAGCAGTTTTTCCTTACATTTGTAGGTAAAAAAGGCATCCTGGGAACTTTCTACCGCAATCCGATAGCGCTCCTTTTCCTCCAGAAGCTGATTCTCTGTCTGCATCTGGATATCCGTCAGATTCTCTATCACTTTATGGAGCTCATCAAGCTCCTGAATACCTGACTCCTGAAAACCGTGAATTCCCTTCACTCCGCCTCGTACACTCTCCACCAGATGGTAAACCGGTTCCGTCGCATACTGGACAAGAAAATAAACCAGAATAACCGCCATCAGGGCACTTCCCAGAATCGCTCCCAGAATTCTCTCATAAACATCGGAAATCAATCCATACACAGAATCCTCTGTAACAAAACCGCACAATGCCCACTGCGTATCTTCATACGGCACATTTCTGCTGTACAGCTCCAGATTGCTCACAAGTCCGTAAATCTGCTGTTTCCCAATGGCAGCCCCCTGTACCAGCCGCAAATTCTCCTGCACCGGCTCCTCCAGAACAAAGTCACTTCCGTCCCGGGAAACTGCATCATACAGCGCACCCTCACCGGCAATTCCCTCATAATTTCCATTTCCATGGTCTACCACAAGGGCAAATCCTGCATTCAGATCGGAATCCAGATCTTTTACCTGAAAAAATTTGGTCAGATCATTCACTCCCACTTCAATTCCAAGCACACCGTAAACGGTTTTATCATAAACAAGAGGTGCCGAATATGTGATCATCTTATGGTTAACCTTATAGAAATCTTCCAGAATAAACGGCTTCGACCAATAGCCCAGATTTTTCATACTGGTGCGGGAATCAACGTAATTTTCTGCTGTTATATATGGCTGGTAAAAAAAGTCATCAGCATCTCTTTTCCCATTTCCCTGGAAGCGGAAATCTGTATGCCAGGAAGTATCCAGTGAAATGGACATGTTCTGTGACAAGACCTTACTTCCACGCTCCATCAGCAGATCCGTGCGGGAAGCCGTTTTGGTCTGGGGATCTGAGTCTCTCACCCAGAAGCCTTTGTATTCCCCTTCCGAATCTGTATCACCGTCATTTCCCAGAACCAGAAAAATTCCAGAAGTGGAATTGTACTGCAAAACCTCCACCATATCATAAAAAACCGTTTCCAGATATTCCTCCTGAACTTTCCCTGAGCCCATGAAGCCCTGCATATCCATCTGATGATCGCTCAATACCTTTGTCAGCGCAGAGGACAGACTGTCACTTTCCTTGTACACGCTGCTCCACTGCTCGATCATATCGTTCTCCAGGACTACCTTACGGTTCTCCACCGTATGACTGTCCAGACCGATAACTGCATTCTCCATGTTTGAGCGGATTCCGCTGAAAATCAATGTCAGGAATGGGACTGCACCCTGTACAAACACAATGATCAGTATAGGAATCAGAAATATGTTCCAAAGAGATTTCTTTTTCTTCACAGTCCTCCGCACCTCCTTATGTCCAGAATCTGTCTAAAAAACCACTTTGAATGTTTTTTCAAATACACTCCAGGCTATGGCAGAATTCTGTATACCAGCTCTGGAAATTCTCATCTGTCAGATACTGTGCAAGAGCCTCTTCCCGGCTTTCTCCGTCTGCGATTGCAGCGTCCATGGCATCTTTATCAGCCTTTGCCTTGTCAGCCAGAGAATAATCCAGGATCTTACGGGCACTGTAGCTATTGTCAAAGGCTCCAATTGTATAGAAACTTGTTTTATCAAAGTCTTCCATTTCCGTTGTAAAACAATCGTAAACCTTCTGGTTGACTTCTATATTATTCTCTTTAATAACGGAATCCAGTGCGTCTACGCTGTTGGCTTCTTTCAGAACCGGCATATAGGAGGATTCGCATACAAAGCGCAGGTTCTGGTTCTTCTGTGTGAACCATTTCAGGAATACACTTGCAGCATACTCATGTTCCTTATCAGACTTGGTCACTGCCATTCCGGCACCTTGCTGAACTTTTATGTTCTCGCCGCCCTCCATAACCGGAGAATCACATACGATGTAATCAATCGGATAGCTTTTATTCCCTATTTCCACGGTATCCGGGAAGTATACGGCAGAAGATGTGGAGCCCGTGTATGCAAGAATATCTCCTGTCTTCACATCATCGGAACGGAATTTTCCAAGAGATGCGAAATAGCCCTTCATATATGGTACATAGTAATTATCCCAAAGGCGGCGGATCAGATCTTCGTCTGTGTTTAAGGTCATTTTTCCATCTTTCACCTGGAAAATTTCCTTTCCCATCTGCTTCATGCCAATGATAAAATAGTTGGACATGGAGTCTCTGCCGTAGAATGCTTTTCCATCGTCTGGCACATCCGGGGTCTGCTCATCCGTCCACTCATAGTAGCGCTGTGCAACCTCTGTAATACCTTCTGTAGTGGCAAGTTCATCCACTGTAGTTCCAGTCGCTTCTGCAAAAGGCTCCCAGTCAGTCTTATTGATCATGGTGATCTCTGTGGATTTGGCAACCGGGAAAAGATATAAAGCGCCATCCTGGTTAAAATAGCCCTCCTGGATGTAGGAATCTACATACCTGGACAGCTCATCTTCTGTAAAATACACGGAAAGGTCTGCCAGCTTATCCTGCTGCTGTACTGCGTAAGCTGTATCAGAATAGGAAGAGAAAATATCCGGCAGTTCTTCTGCTCCTACTTCTCCGTTCAAAGAGCTGTTGACTGCTTCCTCAAGGTCGGATACGGAACCCTGACTGTAGCTCTCCACGTAGATACCCTCCTCTTTTCCAACGGAGGCGTTAAATTCCTTTACAAGGGTGTCAAACATTGCCTGTTGGGCACCGTTGTAATAATGCCAGATTGTCAGGGATACCGGGTGATCCGGATCCAGCTTCACAGATTTACCGCTTCCGTCCTTGCTGCTTCCACAGCCAGCTAAAGATGCGGTCATTATTGCGATTAACATCATTGCCACACATTTTTTCTTCATACTCTTTTACTCCCTCACGGCACCTGATACCGCAGCTTAACTCAATATATACTTCTGTCTGCAACACTGTCCAAAGACCTGCTGCCATGGCAGACCAGAGCGTGTTTGAAATCCCAAATCTTCAAAACAAAAAGCCCCTGCAACAGGTAAAATGCATCGCTGACTTCTACGGGATACAATATCCTTTCCGGCGTTTTTACATGTCACATGGGTAAATTTATAACACATAGGCTTATTATAGGAAATGTGAGAAAAAGAATCAATAAATATTCATGAAAAAGGACAGAAAATATTTCATTCCTGTCCTTTCAAAATATACGTTATTTCACAGTCACCTTACACTTAACTGTTTTCTTCCCTGCTTTCACCGTAATTACGGCTGTTCCTTTTTTCTTTGCAGTAATTCTGCCCTTGGAATCTACCTTTACCACCTTGGAGGAGCTGGATTTGTAGGTGATTTTTTCTTTGCTTGTTACTGGTTTTAAAACCGGTTTCAGGGAATATTTCTGATTTTTCATTAATTTCAGTGTTTTCGGCACACCTTTGATCTTTGTGGTTTTTACAGCGGTTTTCTGGACTTTTACGGTAACAGACTTTTCATATCCGCTGTTCAGGTATATGTGAATACGGGTTTTGCCTGTAGTTTTACCGGCGGTAATGTTACAGGTTCCATCTGAACTAACAGATACATCTGCAATACTCCAGTTATCCGTACTCCAGGTGGAAATGAAATCTCCCTTTGCAAGCCCGGTTACTTTCAGACACTTCGTCTTCTGTCTGGTCTTCAGCACAATACTGGACTGATTCAATTTCATTGTTGGCTGCAGTCTGTCCCGGGTAATTTTTGTTTCCTGCTCGCCGCATGCACTGCAGGTACGTGTCTGGACTTCTTCCTCATCCACAGTTGCTTCCTGGGTTACTGCCCATGCAGAAAATTTATGTCCGGTTGCTTTTATTGTAGTTCTCTTTTCCGTATCGCAATATCTGCAGGTGTATTCATCGACTCCGTCATCTGTACAGGTTGCATCTTCATGCCATGACCTTACCCAGCTATGTCCGGTTGCCGGAATTGTCTCTTTCTTTTTGTCACCACATCTTCTGCAGGTATAAGTTTTTTCTCCGTCACTTTCACAGGAAGCATCTTCTGTTGTTTCCCCACGGTTCCAGTCATGACCAAGTGCCGGTGTTTCTTTCGTATAGTAATCACCGCAAAATTCACAGATTTCTTCTTCGGATCCTGAATAGGTACAGCCACTCATTTTTATCACATGTGACTTGTAGGAATGAGTATGGTTCGGATTGTAGCTGTAATATACGGTTGTATTTGAATCACAAATGTATCTGGGCTGCCACGTGCTGCTATTTGCATAGCAGCGGATACTTCTCAGCTTGGCACAGTTTTTAAACGCATCATTTCCTATAGATGTCAAACTTGCCGGGATTTCTATGGTTTCTAACGCATTACATCTGCCAAAAGTCTGATCTCCAATTCTGGTCAGACCCTCTGAAAGCTTTACACTTGTCAAGCTGGTACAGCCCTGGAATACACCGCTTCCGATGCTCGTTACGCTTGCAGGAATAGTTATACTTGTCAAACTGCTGCACTTCCAGAATGCCTGAACTTCTATAGAGGTTACCGTTCCCGGAATGGTTACACTTGTCAGACTGGTACAATTGCCAAATGTCATACCATCTATGGTTGTTACGCCTTCTGGAATTGTCACACTTGTCAGATTGGTGCAGCCGGTAAATGCACCGGAACCAATGCCGGTCACTCCTTCAGAGATAACCACGCTTGTTATTTTAGTGTTGCCAGCAAATGCATCATCTGCGATGCTTCCAGTTCCGGAAATTACCAGTTTCCCATCATCAGACAAGATGTAGGTAATTCCTGTGTCTTCTCCATCTGAAAAAACCAGGGCTTCGTCTGCTGTTGCCGCTTCCTCATTCTGCCATTCTGCAGCTGCTTCCATGCCAGACGCATCTGAGAATGAATCCTCGGATGACTGATCCTCCACCTGATCCATCTCCGGAGTCTGAACCGGTTCCTGAACCTCATCCTGATTGTCCAGCCCCTCATTCTCCACTTCGTCAAAAACTGCTTCTGCTACTTCCTCAGAAGAAAAATCAGCTCCACTTACTGCCAGTGCTGCTCCGTCTGCACTTGTGATTGCCAGCAGCAATGCTGCAGCCAGTGCCAGTCGTCTGTTTCTCATACGCTTTACCTCGCTATTCTTTTTTTCGTCTTTTCAAACACACTCCAGAGGCAAAGATTTTTCCATTGATATCTGCTGTATAACACTAAACGCTTCCCCAAAATGGATAACCTGCTATTCTGCAAATGAGCCCGCAGCATACTCCCTCCCAAAATTTGTCAGACGATTAATTTAATGATAAAGCAAAACAGCATTTAAAGCAATTAACTAACAGCATAGTATAGACGATAATTCATAAGTCGAAAACTATTTCTTCAATGTCTCATTCATACTTCCCATTCGGTATCCCTGAAGATCCATGGTCACGTATGTGAAGCCGTATTCTTTGAATGCTTTCACGATCTGGTTGCGGTTCTCCAGGACTTTCTGGAGTTCATCTGGCAATACTTCAATTCGTGCCAATGTACCATGAATACGCACACGAAGCTGATGAAATCCCAGATCCAGAAGCAGCTGTTCTGCCTTATCTACCATGCCAAGTTTTTCTTCTGTGATCATCTCTCCGTATACAAAGCGGGAAGACAGGCAGGCGAAAGACTGTTTCTCCCAAGTCGGCAGATGCAAGTAATGGGACAGTGCACGAATGTCTGCTTTTGTCAGATCACAGTGACGTAACGGACTTTTGATTCCAAGCTCGGCGACTGCCTGCAGTCCCGGACGGTAATCTCCGTTATCATCCAGATTGGAACCTTCCACGATGGCTTTCATACCGTTATCAGCGGCGATCTTCTGAATCTTTTCAAACAGCTCCTTTTTACACAGATAGCAGCGGTTCTTCGGATTCTGTGCAAATCCTTCGATACTCAACTCCTCAGATTCGCAGATCACGTGTTTGATGCCTTCTTTTTCACAAAAAGCAATCGCTTCTTTTAACTCTCTTTTCGGAAACGAACAGGACTGGGCTGTTACAGCCATCACCTTATCACCAAGTGTGTCTTTTGCTACCTTTAATAAAAATGTGGAATCCACACCACTGGAAAAAGCTACTGTAACAGATTCCAGACTTTTCAGATAATCCTGCAGTTTTTTCAGTTTTTCCATCTGTTCTTTTGTAATCATTTCTTCCATATGCTGTCTTTCCTTTCTGCTTTATTTCTGTTTTTTTACCGTTATCAGATCTTTTACAACTTCTCCTGCAATGATCAGTCCCGCTACCGACGGCACATATGCCACACTGCCCGGAATATCTCGTCGTTCCGTACATTTGTGTGCAGCGCCCGGCGGGCAGATGCAGTTTGTTTTGCAACTGATGGACATATCCTCAATCGGACGCTTCGGCAGTTCTTCCGAGTAAACAACCTTTAATTTTCTGACTCTTCTTTTCTTCAGTTCCCGGCGCATAACCTTGGCCAACGGGCATACCTTGGTTTTATAAATGTCAGCCACCTTGAACTGGCTGGCATCCAGCTTATTGCCGGCTCCCATGCTGCTCATAATCGGCACGCCTTTTTCCTGGCATTTCATTACCAGTTCAATTTTTGCAGTCACGGTGTCTACTGCATCTACCACATAATCATACTCTTCAAATGGAAATTCATCTGCATTTTCCGGAAGGAAGAAGCATTTGTGGATCCGCACATTCA
>OLNY01002143.1_pt1 | contig 14191 bp, 5 predicted proteins | sample 1671981 | NCBI WGS metagenome assembly OLNY01 (sample SAMEA3136632, study PRJEB25190) | human gut metagenome | biome: human gut; feature: human-associated habitat; material: faeces | place: Austria | collected 2013 | reverse complement strand
GTGGCGGGCTTGGCACCCACCAGCTGGGTGTCGTGGCCGGTGGCGGGGATGACCTGGCCCTTGGTGATGACTTCGCCGCAGACCTTGCAGACCTCATCGCCGGTGTAGCCGTCCTGGGTGCAGGTGGCGGGCTTGGCGTTCTTCAGCTCGGGGTTGTGGCCCACCAGCTCCAGAGCGGCCAGCAGGGTACCATAGTTGTACACCAGCTCCTTCTGGGCGTCGGTAAGGGCGTTGTACTCAGCCAGCAGCTGACGCAGGTAAGCCTCGTCCTCCTTGGTCAGGTTCTCGATGGGCTTGAGGGCCTCGATCTTCTTGATGAGCTCCAGCACCGCCATTTCATCGGCGTTGTTGGGGTCGGCATCAATATACAGATACCCGATGGCAGCGGGGCCGGTCTGGCCGGACAGGCTGTAAGCCGTGACACGGTAGGCATAGGTCATGCCGAAGTGCAGGGCGGTGGTATCGGTATAGGTGCAGGCGGTGAGATTCTCCGCCAGGGTCTCGAAGCCATCGAACAGCCAGGTATCCTGGGTGTCGTCCTGGATGTGGACCGCAACGCTGCGCTCCACCTTATAGACGATATCCTCGGCATTGGACTGCTTGGCGGCGGTCCAGGTCAGCAGGGCGTTGCGGACGCCGGTCTCCGTCACGGTGAGATCCGTGGGCGTGAAGTAGCTGGCATCCATGACGTTGACGCTGCCGTTCTCGGTGTTGAAGTACTTGTCCCAGACATAGGCGGTGTAGCCCACAGCGCCCTGGGGATAGTACAGGTTCAGGCCCCAGTCGTTGTACACGAAGCCGCTGGTGGTGGTGGTGCCCCACAGGCCAACGAAGTTGCCGTACAGGGCCACGTTGGCATAAGCGCCGGTCAGGGACACGGTGGTCTCCAGCAGAGGAGCGGTCATGCCGTTGAAGTAGTAATCCTTCAGGTTGGTGCAGGCGAAGAACCCCTTGGGACCGATACGCTCCAGGGTGGTGGGGAAGCTGACGCTCTTGAGGTGCTCGTTGCCGGAGAAGGCGTTGCCGCCCACGCGGACGGTGCCCTCGGGGATGCGGTAGCTCTCCGCCGTGCGGCCCTCGGGATAGCAGCGCAGGTTCGTGCCGTTCTTATCGAACAGGACGCCGTCCACGCTCTTGAAGTACAGGGAGCCGTCGGCCACGAAGATGTTCTGCAGGTTCACGCAGTCGGTGAAGGCTTTGACGGTGTTGTTGACGCCGCAATCCTGGATGGAGGCGGGCAGAGTCAGCTCCGTCAGAGCCTCGCAGCCCACAAAGCCGCGGCTGGGCACAGCCGTCAGGGACTTGGAGAGGGTGACATTCTTCAGGGCGTCGTTGTAAGCCAGCGAGCTGCTGCCCATCTCGGTGACGGTGTCGGGAATGACAATGGTCTCCAGACCGGTCCTGGAGATGGCGCTGGCGCCGATGCTGGTCAGGCCATAGGGCAGACGCAGGCTGGTCAGATTGGGACAATCGTAGAAGGCGAAGGCGCCGACGGTCAGCCCATTGGCGGAATCCTCGAAGTAGATCTCCTCAATCCCGGAGCCGGAGAAGGCATAGGTGCCCACCTTGGTGACGCCGGCAGGAACGACGACCTTCTTGAGGCTGGTGTTGTCCTGGAACATCTCATCGGGGATCTCCGTCATGGTGGAGGGCAGGGTGAACTCGGTGGTCTCATTGCCCTGGGGCCAGATGTAGATCTCGCCGGTGTCCTTGAGCATCACGATGCCGTTGGAGGACACATAAGCGGCATTGCCGTCGGCCACGTTGATCTTCTTCAGGCCGCTGGCCAGATAGAAGGCATCCTTGTCCAGGCTGGTGACGGAGGCGGGGATGCTGACCTCGGTGATATAGGCGGTCTCGTTGTAGTTCAGGTAAGCAAACGCCTTGCTATCGATGGATTGCAGGGTGTCGGGGAAGGCCAGCGTCCGGGCCTCATAGGCCTGATAGAAGGCGCTGCTGCCGATGGACTCCAGCTGGGTGCCGGAGAAGTCCAGATTCTGGAGCTTCTGGGCATAGTAGAAGGCCTGCTTGCCGATGGTCTTCAGCTGAGAGGGCCAGTTGATGGTCTCCAGCAGGGAGCAGGAGTAGAAGGCGCGCTCACCGATGGAGGTGACGTTGTCGCTGAGCTTCACGGTCTTGACGGCCTTGGCGTTGTAGAACGCGCGCTCGGGGATGACGGTGAGGCTGCCGCAGTCGATGGAAGCGGCGGCGGTGCAGTCATAGAACGCGTAGCTGCCCAGGGAGGTGACGGACTGGGGAATGGTGATGGCCTTCAGAGCCTTCCAGCCGTAGAAGGCGTTGGAGCCGATGGAGGTCAGGCCCTCCTTCAGGGACAGGGCGGTGGCCTTGGAGCAGCCGCGGAAGGCGTAATCGCCCACGGTCTCCACGGTGGCGGGCAGATCCACAGCCGTCAGCGCGGAGCATTTGTTGAACGCATAGGCGGGTACGGAGGTAAGGCTCTGGCCGAAGGCCACGGTCTTGAGCGCGGTGCAGCCGTCGAAGGCGTGCTCACCCAGGGTGGTGAAGCCATCGGGCAGAGTAATGGACGTCAGCTTGGTGCAGCCCTGGAAGGCGGCGGTGCCGATCTTCTTGAGGCTGGCAGGCAGCGTGACGGACGTGATGGCGGTTTTCTTATAGAACAGGTAGTCGCTGATGGTCTCCACGCCGTCGGGGACGGTGTAGGAGGTGCCGGTGAAGTTCTCGGGCAGGCTCACCAGGACCTTGCCGCCGCCGGCCAGAATGGTGCCGTCCTCGGTCCGCTGGAGGGAAGCGCCGTCCTCGATGACGTATCCCTCAAAGGCCTTGCAGCCCAGGGTAGGCGTCAGACCGAAGGCCAGGCTCTCGGCCTTGTAGGAGGCAGGGAAGGTCAGGGTCTTGAGGCTGGTGCAGTTCTGGAAGGCCTTCTCGCCGATGAAGGTGACGTTGTCGGGAACAATGAAGTTCACCAGCGCGGTGCAGCCCTGGAACATCTGCTTGCCGATGGTGGTCAGCCTGGGGGCCACAAAGGTGGTCAGGTTCAGGCTGTTGTAGAATGCGGAATCCAGGCCCTGGGGATCGCCCAGCACGGTGATGGTGGTCACATTGCTGCGGGCAAAGGCGTTGGTGCCGACGAAGGTCAGGCTCTCGGGGATGGTCATCTCCTCCAGACCGGCGCAGCCGGCAAAGCAGCTGGTGCCCACGGAGGTGACGTTGCTCAGGTCGGGCAGCGCCTTCAGGCTCTTGCAGGTGAAGAACGCCGTCTTGGGCAGCTCGGTCAGGTTCTTGGACAGCTTCACGGAGGTTACAGCCGTGCAGTTGGCGAACTGGTCGCCGTTTGCGTCCATAGAGGTGACGGTGTCGGGAATGGTGATGCTGGTCAGGGCAAAGCAGTTATCGAACAGGCCGGCGCTGAGGCTGGTGATGCCGTCGGGGATCACCAGGTCGCCCTCCAGGGCCTCGCAGAAGTAGAACGCCTTGACGCCGATGGAGGTCAGGCCCTTGGGCAGGACGCCGTCGTCGGTGTGGCCCAGCGTCTTCAGGTTCTTGCAGAAGTAGAACGCGCCCTCGTTGATGACCTTCATCGTCTCAGGCAGGCTGACGCTCTGCAGGTTGTTGCAGTCATAGAACGCACGGTAGTCGATCTGCTCCAGGCTGTCGGGGCAAATGACGTTGAGAATGTAGTCGTTGTTCTTGAAGGCGTTCTCCCCGATGACGCGGACGCCGTCGGGAATGGTGACGGTGCTCTCGGAGCCGCTGTAGCTGACCAGGGTGTCGCCCACGATGTTGAAGGTGCCGGCGCCGCTGGCCTCGTTGACGGTGACGGCCAGATCATAGGTGGCGGTGCCGTTCTTGGCCTTGGCGGTGACGGTGGCGGTACCGGCCTTGTGGGCGGTAAGCTTGGCGTACTGGGTCAGCTGGTCGCCCTCGCCGTTGGGCTCAACGGTGACCACGGACTCGTCGGAGGAGGTCCACTCCAGGGTCAGGTCGGTGGCATAGAAGGGCGAATAGCCATACAGCCGGACATTGGTATAGGTGGTGTCAGGCAGCATGGTCACGGAGGAGGTGTTCAGCAGGAATTCGCTCATGGGAACATCCGCGCCCACCTCGTCGGTGACGGTGATCTGGCACTGGGCCTTCACGTCGGTCCAGACGGAGGACTTGACGGTGATGGTGGCGGTGCCGGGAGCCTTGGCGGCCACGATGCCGCCCCGGACCTCGGCCACGCTGGAATCGGAGGAGCTCCACACCAGATTCTGGTCGGTGGCATCGTCGGGAGTCACAGTGGCGTTCAGCTGGACATAACCCTTCTGGGGCAGGGTCACAGCGGTCTGGTCCAGGGTGATCTGGGTGACGGGATTGTCAGCCAGCTTTACGCGGTAAGCGCACTGGTTCAGCGCATAGTCATAGGCCACCACATAGAAGGTACCATTCAGGAGCTTCTGATAGAAGTCCGTGACGTCGAAGGTGTAGGTATACTCCTCGTAGGCCCGGGGAGAGGTACCGTCGGCCTTCAGGGCGGGGATGATGCCGTCGTAGTAGTTGGAGCCAAGGCCCATTTCCTTCCTGCCGTTGTTGACGTTGGTCTTCCATTCGGTGGAGTACAGCGTGGCGCCGGCCAGGCAGAAGTTATCGGCCAGGGTCACGTCCAGGTACTTCCGGCCGTCAGCGCCGGTGCGGAAGGCCAGGCCCTCCCGGTCCACGATGTAGGGCATTTCACCGTCGGAGGTGAAATGGAAGGTATAGGTATCCTTCAGGTTATCCTGCACGTCGAAGCCGTCAATATAGGTCTTGGCGGTGTAGGTCATGCGGGTGTTGTTGGGGATCACGCTGCTGGAGTTCAGCGCGGGGAAGATATCGCCCACATAGGCGGGACGCACCTGCTGGTTGCTGGAGTTATACATGGCCTTGCGGGTGTTGATGCCGTCGCTGTCCAGATACACCTCGCCGGTGTCGCTGTCCGCGATGGTGACATCCGTGGTCTTGGCCGCGCGCAGCAGGCCGGCCTGCAGGTAGTACAGGTTGCTGATGCCGTTGCCGCCGCCCAGGTCCACGCAGATCTTATCGGCGGAGGTGGAGGGGGTGTCGTAGCCCTCGGGCGCCACGAAGGGATACATGCCCAGGCGCATGACGTACATCATGGCGTAGACGCCGGACACGTTGGTGGCGTACATCTTCACGTCCTCGCCGTTATAGATATCGGCGTCCTCGAAGATGGGGGCCTTGGTCCAGTCGCCGTAGAAGCCCAGGAAGGGCACGGACAGCGCGGGATCGTCGTTGTTGGTCAGCTCCACGAAGCCTTCCACATAGATGCCGTTGGGGAACTTGGCCAGGTACTCCCGGTCCGCATCGGACAGGCGGACGGTGACGGTGACGGTGGTCTCGCCCTTGGCGGGCACGGTGACGGTGGTGCCGCTGAGGGAGCCGCCGGAGACCTTGATGGCGCTGGTGTCGGCGGAGAGGGCATAGCCCTTCTGGGCGATGTACAGGCCGTCGGTGGTAGTGCTCTCGGTCTGGACCTGGGTATTGACGTCATAGGACAGGGCGGAGCCGGTGAGGTTCTTCACCACGAAGCTCAGCTTGTACACGCCCAGCTGGTCGGCGTCGTCGCCCAGCTCGATCTTGGTCTTTTCCTGACCCCGGACATACAGGTAGGCGGGAGTGGTGGTGGCCGCGGCCAGGTTCACCATGCCGGAGCCCTGCTTGCGGGGAGAGTATGCCACGCCTTCCTCATCGTACAGAACGTTGGCGGTGCTCATCAGCAGGCGGTTCACCAGAATCTGCTTGTCGGTGTCGGAGGCGCCGGGCATCAGGGTATTCACATACTCCAGAGCGGCGGCGGCCACACCAGCCAGATACGGAGAGGCCATGGAGGTGCCGCTCATGTAGCCGTACTGGGCGAAGGGCAGAGAGGAATAGATGTTGCCGCCGGGGGCGGTGATCTCAGGCTTGAGAGACAGGGAGGGCAGAGGGCCCCAGGAGGAGAAGTCGCTCATGGCCACATAGCCCTTCTCGGTGGAGGACACGGTGAGCTTCTTCTCGGTCTCATTGGCCATCATCTGGCCGTTGGACAGGCTGATGCACACGGTGGGGATCTTGTAGTTTTCCACCGACATGTTCAGCAGGTAGCCGTCGCGGTTGTTGTAGATGACGCAGCCGGCGGCACCGGCAGCGGCGGCGTTGAGCTGCTTCTGCTCGAAGGACAGGCCGCCGCGCATGACCACGGCGATCTTGCCGGTGACGTCCAGGCCCTGGTAATCGGCCACGTCGCCGTTGTTGGGCACCATGACGTACTCATAGGTCCTGGAGGTCTCGTTGCCCAGCAGCAGCTGGGTGAAGCTGTGACCGGACACATCATTATAAGGTACGCGGCCCTCGCCGATCAGGAACGCCGCAGTCTCGTTGGCGTTGACGGAGGCAACGGACAGCGCCGCGTCATAGGAGGACGAGGAACTGATGATGCCGGTGTCGGGGTCGGACACGGAGGTGAAGTCGCCGTGGGCACCGCCCTGAGAGGAGGAGTAGGAGTTGCCGGCAGAGCAGTTGAGCAGGATGCCGGCGGCCTTCACCAGGTCATAATACTTGGTGGTCAGGTCGCCCTCGGCCTCGCGGCCAAAGCCGCCGTTGGAGCCCAGGGACATATTGATGACGTCCACGTCCAGCAGCAGGGCGTCGTTCAGGGCCGCCAGGATGGTGTCCGTGGAGGCGCCGTTGGTGGAGTCGGAGAATACCTTGAAGATGGCCAGCTGGGCCTCGGGAGACTGACCGGCGAAGGTGACGTTGCCGTCGGCGTCCACGGTCTTGCCGGCGGCGATGCCGGCCACATGGGTGCCGTGGTCATTGCCGTATTTCTCCACAGCGTCGGCAGAGGGGACAACGTCCGCATCGGCGTCGGCATAGTCGAAGGCAAAGGGCACCTTGGCGCTCTTATACAGGTCGTCCTCGGTCAGCAGCTCCAGGGAGCTGGAGCTGTGCTTCTGGGCATACCACAGAGCGGCATAGCTGTATGCGGTGACCTTGGTCTTGCCGTCCTCGCCCTGGCTGATCTGATAGAGCAGCTTGGACAGGCTGGACTTTTGCAGCTTCTGCACGGCAGGAGCGTTGGCAAAGGCCTCGTGGTTCACATCCAGGCCGGTGTCCAGGATGCCGATGAGCGTCCCCTCGCCCTGGTACTGGGTGTTGTTGGAATAGGCGGCCACTTCCGCGGCGGTCAGCGCCTGGCCCAGAGTGGCGGAGCCCATGGAGTCGGTATAGTAGGTCTGGCACAGCACCACGTCCACTACGCCGTCCATGTTCTTGATGTCGTTGATCCTGCCATAGGGCACCTGGGCGGCAAAGCCGCTGATGACGGAGGTATAGCTGAAGGTGAAGGAGCTGGGGATGTTCTGGCTCTCCATGGCGTTCATAACGGAGAGCTGGACATCGGCGATCTCCTCCAGCTGAGCCTTGGCGGCAGCCGTCTGCTGGAAGTCCAGCATGGACATGCCGGCATTGGTGCGGTTGCGGGCATCCAGCAGGCTGTCCGCATCCAGCTGCACAACGACACGGACCATTTCGTCATCTGCGGGGACATCGGACTTGGACACCTTGCTGGGGTCCATGTTCTCCTCGAAGATGGACAGACGGTCGCTGTCTGTGAGTTCATTGGTCACATCGGTGGCCGTCAGCCCGGTCTGGGCGTCGGCCGGCGTCAGTTCTGCCGCCATGGCGCTGACCGGCAGGACGCTGATGAGCATCATCAGCACCAATACCAGAGCAAGCAGCCGCTGCGGCATTCTCGTCTTTTTCATCGATCGACTTCCTTCCTGAATTTTTTCGTTCCACTCCCCTGCTGTGTTGAGGAATTTCCTGATTGCATAATTATACTTCCTGTTTTTGTCAAAAGCAAGTTTTTTCTGCAAAGAAACCCTAAATTTTCCAGCTTTTTCCCTGGGCTTGCGGGGCAATTTTCTCTTTTAGCGGTCATGCAACAAGGTGGTATCGCAGCTTTTGAAATATAATTCTTTTGTGCTTGCATCACAAACAATCCGAATAGTATTCGTCCGCGATAGAAAAATTGCCCAAAATATATTGCCGTCTCTCCGTTTGTTTGTGCGCACGTCCACGGTGCGAGTACATTTGTTTTTTTGTTCTTTTGTGGCGGACACCGGGTTGCCGGGATTGGGAAATTTTTCCATGAATATACTGTATATTTTTTGGTATAATCCAGGTATTTACCCTTTATAGGGACATTTTTACCGAACGGTTCTGCGTTTTTCATGCAGAGGACGGGCAGAAAAAGGCCGCTGCTTTCAGCGAAGCAGCGGCCGGAAGGGGCGGCTTTATTTTACCAGCCGTCCGTCGGACCAGACGGCAGTGATGTTGTGACGATGGAGCATGTAGATGGCCCGCTCAAAGCGCTCCCGCACCGTCAGCTGGCGGACAGGCTCCGGGAAGTCGCCGTCATCCACCACGATGGCGTGAAGGAGCTTGCCCACAGCGAAGCCCTCACCGCCGCCGAAGTACCGGTGGCCGGCGGTGGTGCCCAGGTAGTAGCCCTCCGGCACCGTCAGGAAATCCTCGGACCAGTCGGTTTCCATGCGCTTGACCTTGGAGGCCCGGATGCTCATGGTGATGACCTTGTACATGGGCAGCTGGGCGCCGCCGGCAATGTCGGAGCCCAGGGTCACCCAGATCCCCTGGCGCAGCATCTCCCGCACCGGGGAGACGCCGCTGCAGAGGTTGATGTTGGAGCCGGCGCAGTGGGCCACCACCACCCCGGCCCGGCGGATGGCGGCGCACTCCCGGGCGTCGGAGTAGACGCAGTGGGCCATGACGGTGTGGTCCTTCCAGAGGCCGAATTTGTCGTAGCTCTCCCAATACTGGGGGCAGTCCGGGTGCAGCTCACGGACCCAGGCGATCTCCCCCCGGTTTTCCGACAGGTGGGACTGAACGTACAGCCCCCGGTCCCGGGCGATGCGGCCCAGGGCGGCCATCAGCTCATCGGTGCAGCTGGGGGTAAAGCGGGGGGTGATGATGGGCTTTATGTGGTCGAAGCGGCAGCCATCCAGCCAGCGCAGCGTCTCGGATATGGACTGCTCCGTGGTCTCCTGCAAAATGCCGGGCAGGCCGTTGCGGTCCATGTTCACCTTGCCCACGAAGCCCGTGACGCCGGCCCGCTCCAGCTCCTCCATGAGGATCCAGGTGGCCTCGGTATGCAGGGAGGAGAACATGCACACCCGGGTGGTGCCGTTGGTGATCAGGTCCGTGGCCAGACGGCGGTAGGTCCGCCGGGCAAAGTCCGGGTCGGCGAACCGGGCCTCGGTGCGGAAGGTGTAGGTATTCAGCCAATCCAGCAGGGGCAGGTCCATGCCCATGCCCAGCATGGGATACTGGGGGGCATGGAGATGCATATCCGCAAAGGACTGCATGATGAGCCGGTCGCCGTAATCCGTCAGGGGCGCCGAGGCAAACGCCTCCGGCAGAGCGTCGTACACCCCCCGGACCGCGCCGTCCTCCAACACCAGATAACCGTGCTCCCGGATGTCCAGCTTCCCCAGCTGCGGGGCTTGGACGATGTTGCCGCGTAAAACCTGTGTCATGATGAGTCGCTCCTTTCGGAAAATAAAAACGGGCGCCCCGCCGGCTTTCCGGCGGAGCACCCATAGCAGGGCCGTGGGCGGCCCCGTAGAAACGCCCTGCGCCATACCCGCAGGGCTATATGAGTTCCCTATGTGATACACAGATTATAGCACAGGGGGATGCGTTTGGCAAGGGAAAAAGCGCGCTATGCATTGCCGTCCCTTCCATATGGGCTGACAAACTGAGGCCCCGCCAGATGGCGGGGCCTTCAGCTATGTGTCAGCTTCAGTTCATCTGCTTGCGGCGGGAGAGGTTCACGGTACCGTCGTTCATTTCGTGGACGGAGTCCAGGCTCTTGCCGGTGCCGATGGCCACGCAGCTGATGGCGTTCTCCGCCACCACGGTGTGAATCCCGGTGCGGGCGGTGATGAGCTTGTCAAAGCCGTCCACCAGGCTGCCGCCGCCGGTCATGACGATGCCGTTGTTGGCAATGTCGGCCACCAGCTCCGGGGGCGTGCGCTCCAGAACGCCGTGAATCGCCTCCAGAATGCGCTCCACCGGCTCCTCGAAGGCCTCCAGCATCTCGGTGGAGGTGACGGTAATGGTCTTGGGCAGGCCGGTCATCAGGCAGCGGCCCTTGATCTCGATGGTAGTCTCCTCGTCCTTGGGGAACACGCAGCCGATCTGCATCTTCATCTGCTCGGCGGTGCGTTCGCCGATGAGGATGTTGTGTTTGCGGCGCATGTACTTGACGATGGCTTCGTTGAACTGGTCGCCGGCTACCTTGATGGAGGCGCTCTCCACCACGCCCTTCAGGGAGATGACGGCGATATCGCTGGTGCCGCCGCCGATGTCCACCACCATGTGGCCCTCGGGCTTGGTGATGTCGATGCCTGCGCCGATGGCGGCGGCCACGGGCTCCTCGATCAGATACACATGACTGGCGCCGGACTGCAGGCCAGCGTCCACCACGGCGCGCTCCTCCACCTCGGTGATGCCGGAGGGGACGCAGATGATGACGCGAGGCTTGAAGATGTGGTGGAAGCTGCCGCTGACCTTGCGGATAAACTCCTTGAGCATCCGCTCCGTCATGTCGTAGTCGGAGATGACGCCCTCACGCAGAGGGCGGATGGCCACGATGTTGCCGGGGGTACGGCCCAGCATGGCCTGGGCATCGGCGCCCACGCTGAGCAGGCGGCCGTCGTCCTTGTTGATGGCCACCACAGAGGGCTCATTGAGCACAACGCCCTTGCCCTTGACATATACCAATACCGATGCGGTACCCAGGTCGATACCGATATCCTTTGCTAACGAACACATAATGCTGCACCTCATTTTTCTGATATGGACCACAGCCCTCAGGGGGCCGTATTATTCCCTGATGCTCTATTATAATGGTGATTTTCCCATTTTGCAAGAGGATTTGCGTGATTTTCCAAATCGTAATCTTTTGTTCATATTTTGCAGCTTTTCCGCCGATGTCTCATTATGCACCGGCAGCGGGAAAATTATTCCTCCCGGCTGATGGCCAGGGTCAGGCCCACCACGTCGGCAGCCCCCGCCTGACGCAGCACCCGGGCCGCCTCAGACAGGGTGGCCCCGGTGGTACAGATGTCGTCGATCAGCAGGAAGCGCTTCCCGGCGATGTTCTCCGGACGGACAGTCTCGTATACGCCCAGGACATTGGCCCGGCGGGCGTCGGCATCGTCCAGGCCGGACTGGGCCGGGTTGTCCGTTGTCTTGCGCAGGGTCTCCTGAGGCTCCACATGCCACTCCACGCACAGGCTCCCGGCCAGATACCGGGCCTGGTCAAAGCCCCGCCTGCGCAGACGCTTCCGGCTCACCGGCACCCAGGTGATGGCATCGAACTCGCCGCCGAATTCCTCCGCGGCGCAGCGGGCCATGAGACTGCCGAAGCAGGGCAGCCCGCCCATGCGGCCCTTGAACTTGAAGTCCAGCAGGGCCCGGCGCACGGCATCCTCATAGTAGAGCGGCGCAGCCACCCGGAGCCCGGACACCTGCCGCCGGGCCCGGTCCCCGGTGTAGGGCAGGGTCTTTTCGCAATCGCCGCAGATCAGGTCCCTGCCGCCGATGTGCCGATTGCAGAAGGGGCACTTCCGGGGAAACAGAAGGTTCAGCGCTCCCCGCTCCAGTTGGTTCAGGCGCTCATTCAGGTCACTCATGCCCATGGCTTTCTCCTCCTTGCTTGAGCCTGCGGCGCAGGCCGCTGTATCGCCGGGTGCGGCGGTCGTTTTCCGCCATCTGCCCGGGGATCACGTCGTCGCCTACCATCACCAGCAGCTCCCGCGCCCGGGTGATGGCGGTGTACAGCACGCCCCGCACCAGCAGGGACGGAGCCGCCGGGGCGGATACCAGCACCACGGCCCGGTATTCGCTGCCCTGGGCCTTGTGGACGGTCATGGCGTAGGCCATGTCCAGCTGGCCCAGCAGGTCCGCCGTGTACACGCTGACCCGGTCGTCGAAGCGGATGGTCACCAGCTCGCCGGAGGGGTCGATGTCCTCCACCGTGCCCACGTCGCCGTTGAAGATGCCGCTGCCGGCCTCGCCGCTGTCCTTCTGCCAGATCACATCGTAGTTGTTCTTGGTCTGCATGACCCGGTCCCCTACCCGGAACACCATGTCGCCCCAGGCCTTCTGGCGCTTGCCGGGGGACGGGGGATTCAGCGCCGCCTGCAGGGCGCGGTTCAGGCTGACGGTGCCGGTCTCCCCCTTACGGGTGGGGGAGAGCACCTGGATCTGTCCGGCGGGAATGCCCATATTTTCCGGCAGGCGGGTGCGGCACAGGTCCACCACCGTCTGCACCAGCCGGTCAGGCGACCGGCGGCACAGGAAAAAGAAGTCGTTCTGCTTGTTTTTCAGATCCGGGGACTGGCCCCGGTTCACCGCATGGGCGTTGCGGATGATGGCGGACTGCTCCGCCTGGCGGAATACCTCCGTCAGGGTCACAGACGCCACTGAGCCGCTGCGCAGAATATCCCCCAGCACGTTGCCGGGCCCCACGGAGGGCAGCTGGTCCGGGTCCCCCACCATCACCAGGCGGCACCCGGGCTTCAGGGCCGCCAGAAGGGCGTCCATCAGCGGCAGGTCCACCATGCTCATCTCGTCCACAATAACGGCGTCGGCCTCCAGCAGGTCCTTTTCGTTTTTCTTGAACGTCACCTCGCCGGTGAGCTCGTTGAAGGTCATGCCCAGGCAGCGGTGGATGGTCTGGGCCTCCCGGGAGCACAGCTCGCTCATGCGCTTGGCTGCCCGGCCCGTGGGGGCCAGCAGCAGCACCGTCAGGCCCATGCGCTCCAGCAGGGTCACAATGCCCCGGGTGGAGGTGGTCTTGCCGGTGCCGGGGCCGCCGGTCAGCAGCAGCACCCCGGACCGGGCCGCCAGCGTCACGGCCTGACGCTGGTGAGGGGCATAAGCAATGCCCTGCTGGCGTTCCATCTCGGTGATGATCCTGTCCACATTTTTCCCGGTCTGCCGCGGCGCATCCCGCAGGGACAGCAGCCGCCGGGCCACCCGGGTCTCCGCCTGATACAGGCGCAGCAGATAGCAGGCCTGGACATTGGCCACCTGCTCCTGAACGATGACGCCCCGGGTCAGCAGACCGTCCAGGGCCGTCTCCAGGGCGTCGGTGTCCGCGCTGATGAGCTGGGCGGCGGCGGACAGCAGCTTGTCCCGGGGCAGGAACACATGGCCGTTGTTCAGGTTGTGGGATAATTCGTATGTAAGAGCGGCCTCCACCCGGCAGGGGCTGTCGCCGTCGAAGCCCATGCTCAGGGCGATCTCGTCCATGGTGGAAAAATCCACACCATAGGCGTCGCCGGTCAGCAGATAGGGGTCCTCCCTCAGCCGGGGCAGAGCATCCGCCCCGTAGGCCCGATACAGCTGCATAGCCAGGGGCACCGGCAGCTCATACCGGGCCAGGAACTCCATGACCCGCTTGAGCCCCGTCAGCTCCCGGAAGGCGGCAGACAGCTCCATGGCCCGCCTGGCGGTGATGCCCTTGACGGTCTGAAGCCGCTCCGGCTCCTCCTCGATAACGGCCAGAGTGTCTGCCCCGAAGCGGTCTGCCAGCCGCTGGGCCATGGCGGGGCCGATGCCCTTGAGAATGCCGGAGGACAGGTAGGATACGATCTCCTCCTCCGTCCGGGGCATCCGCCGCTCCACGGACTCCGCCGCAAACTGGGGCCCATAGCTGGGGTGGTTGGTCCACACCCCGGTGACGGTCATGCCCTCGCCGGGAGCGGCGCAGGGAATGCACCCCACCACCGTTACCAGCTCCCCGTCCTCCGTCAGCAGGGAGAGCACGGTGTAGCCGTTGTCCTCATTCTGAAAGATCAGGCTTTGTACGGCGCCCTCCACCGTGCAGCGTTCGGCCATACCGGCCCTCCTTATGGTAAATTCTGAACGATCTCCTCCGGAGCCAGCAGCAGGACGTTGTCATACCGCTGCGTAAGCTCCCGGGCCCGGGACAGTCCCGCCTCATCCAATCCGCAGTCGCAGATCACGATGGGCGGCAGGCCCCGCAGCTGCCGCCGCAGGTCCAGCAGCTGGGCCACCGGGCCGCAAAAATCACCGCTCCCCCGGACGGCGGAGGGCTGGGAAACTCTCGGCGATCTCGTGGTAAGCCACTGCCTTG